>Ga0071330_1065063_pt1 | contig 57153 bp, 38 predicted proteins | sample GBScel77sediment_FD_63802 | JGI IMG/M metagenome (GOLD analysis project Ga0071330, IMG submission 63802) | Hot spring sediment microbial communities from Great Boiling Spring, Nevada - Cellulolytic enrichment Sediment 77C v2 (version 2) | ecosystem: Environmental > Aquatic > Thermal springs >...
AAGATGCCATTCCACACTTCGTTGGAATTTTCCACATAGACTTTCAGTTGCGGATCCATCCGATCGCGAACCAGTCGTGCAAATTGACGGGCAAACTCGTCATCGGCTTCATGGGGCATGCAAAACCAAGCATCGGCTTTCTGTCGGTTGCACAGCTCGATCATCCATTCCAAGGCAACCCCGCCTTCCGAAAAAGTCGCATGCAGCAACGTGGGCCGGTCCTCCCATCGACGGATTTGCGATCCATTTGTCTCCATCCAGTCCATAAAACGAAAACATGCCACTCCTTTCCAACGTTCTATAAACTTCGGATGGAACGGATCCTGCATGAAGTTTTGCTCAAAGCCGGGCATGATGACCCTGATATTTCGCACATAGTCCTGAGGATCGGTTTCCCGTAATTGAAGAAAAATAGCTCCTTTGCTGGCATCTACCTCGATAATGATTTTGCCCGGCCTTTCTTCCACGACCCTGGCGGCTCCGCCAAAAGTGATTTTTCCTTTGCCTTCATAAAACACTGTGTAACGACCGGAAGGATAATGACCTCCCTCGATCGTGCACATCAGAGTTTCCGCATAACAATTTGGGGATAGTCGCGTTACCCACCCATAACGATCGAGTTCCAGCGGAGGCCCTTGGCCCCATCCTTTCCCCTTCTCCTGACTAATCCACGGTCGGGACATCCGGAACACATCCACAAACGGCAGCTCGGTATTCCAATCGGCAGGCCCGGCAAGGTTGATCCCGAGCCTTGGTTTGGGCTGATTGCTTGCGATGCATTCGCTGAAAATGCCCAAAGCAAGGATGGCCCCACCGGCCACCGCTATCCAGCGATTCCGCCAGTCCTGGAAATTCCGCCAAGATACCATTGCCACACCTTTACCCTTCGATTTTGGAAACCCCAGCACACGAACCCCAATTCCAATGGTTTTCACTTCCGTAAGGAGCATCCCCCGTTACTACGTACAGAAGGAAACCGCGGCACCTGCCGACCAACTGTCCTCGGCTTCTACATAAACCCACGTTTTTCTATCCGTTAACCCCATACCTGCAACCGAACGCATCCCCCGGCGGAGCAAGGCCCCCGAAGTCCACTCCATTCCCGACGCACTCATTCCGCCGACAGTTGCGACTCTTTTTGTAACCTCACAGCGTTGATTTCACCCAACAAGGTCACCCATCCAAAAGAAAGAGCCTTACTGCTGCCTTAATGCCAGCGGGATAAAAAATTGAAAGACCTCACGAATTGCGGCTGCTTGTGCCCTCAGCTTGGTCCCGATTCAAGGCTTTCGAAAGCTTACCGGCACTCTGTGGCGGGGGATTTGGATCTCCAAAGCTACCTTGGATAAATCGGCAATTCAACCTGGGGTAACCCGGCAGTGACTGAAACCTTGCAACCCAGGGGGCGTGCCCCTTGCCATCGTCCAACACTTCTCCCTTCTCCGCAGCATCGAGGTGCTTCATAGGATCCAGAAAAACCCCAGGGTACTGACGGCGTTTCATCCGCGAGCTGATGTTTCGAACCCGCAGGAAGAGAACACTGGGTGGGAAAACCTTTGGAATCGCTAGACTGGGGCCGGATGGTTCGCAGGGAGAGACTCTAGTTACACTCCCACGAAAGAGTCCCTTCACATTCCCCTCATTCTCCAATCCGGTTCTTGCCATTTTGAGACATGATAAGCCGGAAAAATAATTCCTCAAGGTCACTCTCTTGGAAGGTTTCCCTCAACTCTGGGAGAGTTCCCGTAGCAAGGACTTTCCCCCGGTGGATAATGGCAATACGGTCGCAGAGCTTCTCTGCTTCCCGCATGATGTGGGTGGAGAAAATGATGCACTTCCCCTGGTTGCGAAGTTCGGCAATGATTTCGAGTACAGCTCGGGCGGCCAAAACATCCAGCCCCAAGGTGGGCTCGTCAAAGACGAGCACCGGGGGATCGTGAATGAGTGCTCTGGCAATCGACACCTTCTGCCGCATCCCGGATGACATTTTTGCCCCGAGGCGGTCGGGATCAGAAAGCCTGAGGCGGTGAAAGATCTCCCCAGCCCGGCTGGCAACCTCTTTGCGGGGCAACCCGTGAAGCCGGCCAAAGTATTCCACCATCTCCCGGCCTGTCATGCGGTCGTAAACCGCCGTGCTAGCCGAAACAAAACCAATCGACCGCCGAACCGCTGCAGGATCCACTACCACATCGTGTCCACAAACCCGCACAGTACCAGAGGTAGGTCGCAACAAAGTGCTGATAATCCGCAACGTGGTGGTTTTTCCGGCACCATTAGGCCCGAGCAGACCGAAGATTTCTCCACCGTGCACCGAAAAAGACACCCCGTCCACCGCTCGAATCTTCCCTAACCGGAAATCCGGGAATTCCTTCACAAGTTGGCAAACTTCCACCAAAGCTTGGGTCGAGGCACTCCCGGCAGAACTTTCCGCACAACACAAGGAGCTTGGTGAACCCCTACCTTCTCTTCCAGCCATCGTTCGAATCATGGATCGCAAGGTTACCTGACGGTTTTGGGGTTAAGACAGATCTGCCGCCCGAAATGTTTAGGAATCATTCCCACCCCCGGATACCCCCGCCGAATTTCCGCCAGACAGTTCCTCCGGATATCCGAGGCTCGAAATGTTCCCGGAAGTGGGACCATAGGCCGAACTGAAAACTCTTCACAGCGGCACCCTGATATCAAAAACGGGCCTGTGCGGGGAAAATCACGGGCAAAAATCACCCTTGCTAGCCCTACCTTTTGGCCCCTGAGACTTGGCGGATTCTCCCCGCAAGAATCCTCCGGGTCCCCGGATGACCACCGCTAACAAGGATGCCGCTGATCGCCCGGCCGCAAATTTCCATCGTGACACCGGGGATAGCCGAGTGGCAAGACCTGAGGCAATGCTGTCGGACCTTTGCCCCACTTTCGGTTGGAAAATGTTGCTCGCCTGAGGGGCTACCCGCACAACCTGCAAATCCTTTCGACCCTGGTCCCAGTCCACTCCCCGGGGGGACACTCGGAAAGGTTACTGTCCCCGGTCTTCTACCCCCTTGGGATCTGGACCTTCTCTCAGCCTCGTTTGGAGTATGAAGCCCTCTTCCCGGCCAATCCCAAACAATGCCGGTTAAACTGAGCAGCCGATGACCCGGGTGAACCACAAACCCGCTGAATCTATCCCCCGGATAAACCGCCCAAAACCCGTTCCTCACCCCAAGCAAGGGCAATGCCAATTCCAGCAAAATCCAGTTAAAACCGGCAATTCCGTTAAAGAGCATTGGAGGCAGAAAGTCAATTCTGGTACGTAGGAACCGACCTTTCGCACACGAAAAAGCTCCCTACCCCCGGGGGAAACCATTCCAGACGGACCTTTCGCAGCCCAGGTCCTTCGACTAGACTAGGGGTTAGCTTCGGCCCATGCCACGCTGGGTTAACGGAACTCGGGGAGGCCACTTTGAGCAGACAAAACTCGTGGCCTTCATTGTGGCCTTATTTCCCGGTGCAAAGAGGGCATGCAGACTCTAGAGCTTAAACGGAAACTCGTGAGGTTTTTTGGCGTTATGTGGGTTGGGCAATCCTCGCCCACTCTCTTTGAAGTGAATTGGACTCCGGTGGTGAGACAAAAAGATCAACCCTCAAGCTTTCAATCTGGATACACTCCCCTGGAGCCAAAAAAACCTTTTTGCGATAAGGGCACCGAAAAGACCCAAAGAAACCAGGATCGCAGGAAGTACGTAAGTCGAAACAATTACGACCGGCTCCCAAGCTTTTGAGTCGGCTCTAAGGCAGCTCAATTTTCCCTTACAAGCAGGTAACGTGATGTTAGGTGGACCAATGCTCCAGCCGAGCAAACTTATTGAAGACTTCCGCCTCCTATTCGAGGGTAAGCCGGAGTGGATCGTGCGGGCTCCTGGTCGGGTCAATCTTATTGGCGAACATACCGACTACAACGAAGGGTTCGTCATGCCGATGGCTATCGACCGGGCGGTATGGATAGCTCTCAGACCCCGAACGGACACCCGCGTTGTGGTGGAATCCCTCGATTTTGGTGGCCGGGTTGATTTCGACATCCAATCTCTGGTGGGCATCTCTCCCCGTTCTGGCCATCCACTGCAGCCCAAAAAGGACTCTTCCCAAGCCTGGACCGCCTATTTCGCGGGGGTTGCTTGGAGTCTTCTCGAGGCAGGATGGCCTCTTCGCGGGTGGGAAGGCGTGGTTCGAGGAGATGTCCCGATTGGAGCAGGCCTCTCCTCTTCTGCCGCTGTGGAAGTAGCTGCTGCCTGTGCATTTGCGGCAAGCAGTGGTTGTCCTGTGAAGGTCGTCCCCGTTGCCCTGGCCTGTCAGCGGGCAGAAAACCAATGGGTAGGTGTAAGCTGTGGGATTATGGATCAACTGGTCTGCCTTGCGGGCAAGAAAAACCATGCGGTGCTCATCGATTGCCGATCACTTCAGTGGAGACCCGTCCCGCTACCCAATGAAGTAGTCTTAGTGGTCATGGATACAGCTACTCGCCGAGATCTGGCCAACTCCGAGTACAACGCCCGCCGGGCACAGTGCGAGGAGGCAGCCCGGCTCCTGGGGGTGCGGGCCCTCCGAGATATCAGTTGGGAAACCTGGCCGCAGTGTGAGCCCATGCTGGGGGAACCCTGGCGACGTCGGGCCCGCCACGTGGTGAGCGAAAATCAACGGACTCTTCAGGCAGTGGAGGCGATGGAGCAAGGTGATCTAAGCCGGCTTGGGCAACTCCTGGTGGAAAGCCACCGAAGTCTCAGAGAAGATTTCGAGGTCTCAAGCCCGGCTCTAGATGCTATGGTCGAGATTGCCCTACGGCAACCCGGCTGCCTGGGAGCCCGAATGACCGGGGCGGGCTTCGGAGGTTGTGCCATCGCCCTTGTCAAACGCGAAGCAGTACCCCCCTTTCTAAATGCCGTCGCTTCGGAATACCAGTCCGCCACCAACCTTGAACCAAAACTGTACGTGTGCGAACCCTCCGACGGGGCACAGATTCTCTCCCCAGACGCGTTAGGGTGAAAGGACCCTCCCGAGTTTTGACACCTCGGCGGGCCCTACTTCCGCGGAGTGAGTTTCTTGATGGTGTCTCGGCACCTCTAGGCCTTGTCAGACCCTTGAGAACCGATGAGAAAGTGGAGCCGATACTTATCTCTTTTCACCCATTACGTGCCACCGCAACCTGGCTCTCCCGGCGGCCAAACTCGCCCAGACACTCCCAGGAAACTCTTCCCCGTATCTCCCTCCCCATCGAAGGGAGATGGCTTTTCCTCAATAAAGTTCTCGGAACATCATCAGTACCGACATCGGCAGTACCTACATCGGCTGAAGGATAGCCCTAGAGCGAGAGCCTGCGGTTCCCCTTCGGCTTAATAATAAGTTTCTTCCCAAGGTGGCAGAGGCTGATTGGAAAGATGGCGAGACTCGTTGGCTGAAGTCACCCGAATCGCCGGCATATCTCGGTAGACGCACACATGTTCACAGACCCCACATCCGATGCATTTGGCCGGATCCACTCGGGGTTGCTTGATCCGCCGTACTTCACCATCGCGGGTGAGGATTTCCACCTCGTGGAAATAAATTGCTTTTTCGGGGATAGGACAATGCTCCTCGCACACCATGCAATCCCGGCCATAGGCGTAGGGGATGCAGCGAGTGGTGTCAAAGGTGGCCAGCCCCATTTTCACCCGGCGTTTTTCTTCCAGAGTCATCGGCTGGATGGCCTCGGTGGGGCACACCAATCCACACCGATTGCAGTCATAAGAACAATATCCCAACTTGGGGACCAAACGCGGTGTCCAAATCCCTTCTAAACCCGCCTCCAGGAAACAAGGCTGAAGTCCCCCCGTGGGACAAATCTTCATGCAAAGTCCACAGCCCGTGCAACGAGCAAGGAACTCGGGTTCCGGGCGGGCCCCCGGTGGTCGAATGAGTTTGGGGTTGAACACCTTCCCCCGCCCCAAGGGAGTTGCCCGGAAAAACCCAAACAGGGTGATTCCCCCGACGGCTGATGCTAAAAGTCCCCGCCGAGACAAATCCACCGAAGCCAAGCTCGGGTCAGACCGCCAAGGCCAACTCCATTGGAACCGCAGGGCTCCCCGACGGCAGGCATCCGTGCAGTTAAGGCAACCAAAGCATTCCGAAGGCCGCCATTTTTGACCCTCGGAACTTGCCGCCGCTCCGTGGCAGTTCATCCCACACAGCTCGCACTGATTGCAACTTTCCGAGCTGACAGTACGACGCAAGAGCGGCCGCCAGGCCAATACCCCCAAAAAGGCCCCAAGGGGGCACACAAACCGGCACCACCATCGCCGTCGGTAAGCGTTTAGGGCCACAATGATCACAAAGAAAGCCAGGATGCCCCCAGATCCTAAAAAAGCCTGCTTTTCCACGCCCCGAAGGTAATCTCGGAAAGCCAGGTAAAGCGGCTCTGTCACCCGCACGAGGCGGACCGGTCCGATCCCAGGATCCTTTTGGTAGACGACCGTCGATCCTTCTTCAACCGCCCACTGGACTGTTGGAAATAACCCGGTGGCAAGCGTTCGGTAAAAAAGCACCAGCGGATCAAATATCGTGACCCAGTGGGCACCGAAGAGGGCGGCAACGACCATCCCTGCCAACAAATAGTATTTGGCCCGCTGCCAACCGGAGTAACGATTGGTCGCGGGAGGACTTCGCCGTCCGTGAATAAGCCGCCCCGCAATGTCATGAACCACACCCAATGGGCAGATCCATCCGCAGAAAACCCGGCCACATACTATGGTCACCAGGATGGTGACCACCGCCAAAAGGGCCATCAGCGGCACCGCGTGGGCGGCCAAAAAGGTGACCACAAGAAGCAGAGGGTCAAACCAAAAATAAAGCTTCAACCATTGGGGCGGATCCTGAGCCGGGATCGGCCGGGTAGCCAAAAACAACGCCACAAAAAGCACCAAACTGAAAATCTGTACCCACCGACGAAGGGTGGCTGCGGACCATCGTGGCCTTTTCATGCGACGGAAATCTCCACCGGATTCAGCGAACGATAATCCTTGGTCCCCAAACCCGCCTTATGACCGCACACCACAGAGCTGATATCATCGGGGTTGCGACCCAATACTTCCGCCGCCCAAGCGTCTAAGGCCACGATGTCCGTACCTGCTGCCACTGCCAAGGGCGTCCGGACGTCCTCTAACCTCCCACCCCGCGGCCCCCGAGCTACCAGGACCCGGACAGCATCCACGATGCTAATCTTCGGTTTAAGGAAAAGACACAAATCGGTCAACGTCTGACCAATAGCCTGATGGAACGTCCGCCGCTCCTCCACCACTCCCATAAAGTTCTTCATGGCCACGGTGATGGTGGCAAGGCCGTGGTGCTTGGCAATAGGAACGTTTATCACCACGTCCGCTTCAAGGATTTCAGGATAAATGGGAATTTCCTTGAGAACTTCTCCCTTGATCGCCACCCGTCGAAAGCGACTTCGGTCCATGAAGACCACATCGGCACCCAATGGCCGCACTGCCGCTGCTATCTTGCTGATTTCATATGTTTGCTGGGCAATATCGACCGGGTTATCGCCAACCTTCACCCGCTTGGCTCCAGCTTCGAGGCAAAGTCGCACAATGGTAGCGACCACCTGGGGATTCGTATTGGCCGCCATTTCCGGCGGTTGGATCCAAGCGATATTCGGTTTCACCCAAACCACATCTCCCCGACGGACAAACCGGCCGATGCCACCAATGCTTTCGATTGCCTTTACTGTCAGCTGCTCCGCAATCCGATCGATCTCTTCCGAGCTGGCGGGCTGGTCACCTCCCCACTTGGCGATAGCCATCGTTGGGGAAGATTGGGGGGCCTGAGCAGCCATACCCATCCCACTCGTGCATGCCACCGCCGCCGCACCGCTTTCCACCAAAAATTCTCGCCGAGACCACTTCACCATGTCTTGTTCCCTCCTTTCACATAGAAATGCTTAACCACCCACACCTACTTTCCACAATGGGCTTCCTACCTCGTCCACAACCCCGAGGCCATGAGGAACACCTTAATCACCCGGCCAACAGCTTGGAAGTTTTTTCCAAATGCTGCAAGAGACCACCCCCTCACCCACACAGGATCACAAACCCGAATGGCAGCGGAAACCTTCGTGGGTCCACGACACTCTTGTTCCGCCAATAACCTCTCTCATGGCCGGGAAAACTTCCTAACTCGGTTCCCCCACCGTTCATTAACTTCCACAGACAATTTACTGCCCGATGGGTCGCGGAGCAACCTTCAACATCCGAAAGCCGACAGACCAAATCTCGGCCGGTCCCCCGTGTGTCCATCCAACTTGCGGGTACCGAGTTACGGAGTCCACCCCCGGGGGAAGCGGAAGACGATCTAGCACGGGGAAAAACACTTCGAAACGTCAACTGTTCTCGAGGCCTCCCGGGTTCCTTCCGCAGGCTTTGGAGACCCCATCAATTAAAGCCGCCTTTCAGGCCAGGCTGCTTCGGGAGTTCCGAAAAATCGGCTTTTCCTCCCTGGGATGCTTTGCCCCAGCCCAGCCCGCCTCTTAAATCTGCCGGGGAGAGGACAGATGCATGAACGGCCGTTTAAAGCTCCGCAATATATTACGAGTGCATAAACCATTTGCCATAACTCGCCGAAACTCAGAATTTTCCGATTGCCAGTCTCCATTTTTCTGCGATCCTTCTGGTAGCGAACATCGCCGGCTAGGGCATTCCGTAACCTCCTCGCAAAAGCTCGTGAGGATCACCCCGTCGAGGTAAAAAGCAACCAAAGCCCCCTCTTCCGGCTCAACCTTGCGGAGAAGGGATACCTACAGAGGGCCTGGTGGTCCGAAAGTTGCCGGGGTGGCAAGGCCAGCTGAAACCCGGGAGTTGCAAATCTTCGTAAACCACTCCCGACGGAGGACTAGCACGTTTTCCGCGAGCCGGCCCAATCACTACTATCGAAGTCAAATCGTTAAACTTTTTGCACAAAGGGTCCTATGAACTTGCAAAATGGGTCCTATGAAATGGCAGGATTAATTCGGTTCCTACAGGGAACCCCGGCCTAGGCCCTGCCAATTGTCCGTCGAGTTAGCATAATTCCAATTCGTTGTGTGCCAAAGGTTTCCGTGAATTTGTGCCGAAGCACGTTGGAGCTTGCCAATTTTCAACCCCAAAGTTTTCAACCCCAGGCAGCTCAAACCTGCAAGCAGCTAGCGGTGAACGCAAGAACGTTGTGGCTCTACTCCGGTTGTGTCAAGAATTTCGTTCTTACCCGAAAATGATTGATCTAGGGACCAAAGCTGACCGATATAGAAAGCTGACAAATCCATTCCGGCAAACAAGTCCCCCTGCCCGTTGGGCGAGGGACAAACGGTTTTCTTAGGAAGAGGAAACTTCTTCCCGATCTAAGGAGGGGTCCACTGCAATGACATGTTTTAGCTTTCGCGTTGCTTTAGTGATCACACTGGCCTTGGGATTCGTATTCCCCCGCAACCTTGTGATGGCCGCAGGCGTGGGTGAGGCTGCCACAATTCGCGACGTGGCCCTCCAGCAAGATGGCCTTCTCGTGGGCCAGGTTCTCTCCAAAGACGGAACTCCCGTAGCCGGTGTTCCGGTGACAATCGCAAGGGAAAACCGAGTCTTAGGCACGGCAACGACGAACGAACAAGGCATTTTCGCCTTCCGAGGCCTGAAAGGGGGAGTGTATCAGTTAGCAAGTGCCAATGGAGTTGCTGCTTACCGAGTTTGGCAATCGCAAACAGCTCCTCCAGGAGCATCCCCCGCGGCAATAGTGGTGGCTGGGGAAGATGCTGTTCGCGGGCAGCTACCCCCAGGCCGCGTAGGAATGTTTCTTAGTCGGCCACTTGTAATCGCAGGCGTGATCGGAGCGGCCATCGCAGTCCCAGTCGCTATTGCGGCGTCCGAAGACGACGAAGAAGCCCCTGCCACCCCGTAAGTTTGGTCTAGGCCGAGATCAACCTCCGGTAGGCCAAGTAAGCTGGAGAAGGTATCGGATGTCCTCCGACGTCGCGGATACCTCCACGATAGTCAGCATCAAAAGGATTACCGAAAGCTGTACACCTAGGAATTGAGCGAACACGGAGAAGGGGATAAAAAGATTTCTAAGACCGGCTAACCCAAGCCTTCGTTTGAGCTCGCACTAAGCCTACTACCGCAATCTCGGCCTCAATAATCGAGGTGCAGTAAGAGCCAAATTTAACCCTCTGCAGGCCGTATTTTCCTCAATCCGTCAACCTTCAGGCACTGCCCGAAGTTGGTTTGTAACCCTTCGGGCAGTTATTTTTTCTCCGTTTTCAGCCTCGAGGTGCCCGAACTCCTACAACGGCGTCAAACCGTCATTCCCGAAGTTTTCCGAACATTAGCTATCCTCGAGCGGCTCAATTGCCTTTAAATCCGGGCCCCTTACCCAACCCGCATTACCCTGTCGAGAGCTGTTGATGCTCCCTTGCCGGCCGTAGCGTTACTTCCTTGTTCGCACAGTCACAAATCCACCATGCCAACCGGCAAAAAACGTCTCCCCAGGTACAAGCCGCCAACTGAGAAAAACATCTCAGCAAGTTTGCCGTTGGCGGACTGCCTCATAAAGGAAAATGGCAGCTGCGACCGACACGTTCAAGCTGTCTCCCCGGCCATACATCGGAATACGTGCCAGTTGAGAGCCCACCCTTTTCCACAGGTCGGAAAGCCCCGAGTGTTCTGCCCCTAATACAATGGCTGTTCCCCGCCGAAAATCCAAATCCCAAAGGAGCTGACCTCTCTCTGGATCCGCAGCCACGAGTTGGAGGCCCCGGTTTTTAACCCACTCGACAGCCTCCTGGGCATTGGCCGAGGCAAAAGGAACGGTGAAGACCGTTCCTAAACTAGCTCGGATGGCATTGGGATTCCAAGGATCGCAGGGAGTATCCACCAAAAGAACGCCCTCCACCCCGGCAGCATCCGCGGTTCGAAAGATTGCTCCCAAATTCCCCGGCTTTTCAATCCCCTCAAGAACCAAATAAAGTCCCGCTTGGTGGGCGGGCAAATCTTCAAGCGACCGGCCTGGCACCTTCAACACAGCCAAAAGGCCATCCTGCCGATCTCCGAACGCAATGGTCCGGTACACAACTTCATTCACCACGATCCTTCCGCCTGGAGGGACCTGAAGCCGTTCGGCAAATTCCTCTGCCACCGCCCGCGGACACCAACGAGGGCATAAGAAAATCGCCTGAGCCCTTAGCCCAGCATCTGCCGCTCGGGAAAGCTCCTTTATCCCCTCGGCGATCGTGGTGCCGGTCCGCACCCGGTGCTCTCTCTCTCGGAGCTTGCAAACCGCTTTAATCCGCGGATTCCGCACACTGCTAATTTCCTGCCACATTTCCCCCTCTCTTCCCAAGGCTTTACCTTTCTATCGGAAGGCGGTTCCCGATAGAAACTCCGATCCCCCAATCAGTTCCCGTCGCCCGTCGGAAATCATGGTTCCCGAAATGCTTTTCAAGCTATGTTGACACTGCGAGGGCAGGTTGGTGTGTTTAGGCTCTCTTAGTGCCTCACCTGCGGTGTCGTGAGAACCAACAAGTGGGTGATACCCTTGTTGCACATGCCGCCCTCGACCCTTGGGTAGCACACTCTGGGACGACGGCTACAAGCCGAATCCCAACGTGGCCCCCACCAAAACCCCGATAACCGGAAAGTAATTTTCCTCACCTTTCAGGTGATTTGCCTTGGCGGATACCTGGGAGGATTCAAAGACCTCTCCCAGTTCCAAGGTGTGCGAAGAGATAACTCTCACTACCATATTGGCGGGATACTCGTTATTACCTGATTTGTTGCCCCAATCGGCTTTGTTGCCCCAATGGGCACACTTTGCCATGAATTTGCGATTCTCCCGCTTTAGCCGTCCGATGAGTCCACCCGTCCACCCTGCCACTATTCTTCATACCCCAGGCTTCTTACCAAAAAATCCACCATTGTGAAGTCAATATCGAATTCAGAGTCAACCTTCCCAGACAACATTGTCGGAAAGGGAGTCCTAGGCACCCGCCAGGCCAAAAATCTCAAGAGGATTTCAAAACGTTGAACTTACCTATCCGGCAGCTTTCAATCCCCTTAAAAAACTTAGAGCCGCGGGATGAGCTTTCCGAAAAAGGATAAAGGACGGGACGCATTCCCCCCAATGCTGGTAATCACGTTCGGCCCACCCTGAATACACGACTCCGACGAATTGTAAGCCCAAAAGCCGGTGAAAGACTCAGGAGTGATCCAAATGCCACGGAAGGTCAGTCTATTGGGAGCAGTGTTAATTGCGGCTTGGTGTGCAAGCCATGCCCCTGGTGCTGAGCTTTACGGAAATCTTGCACAACTGGCAGGGCACTTCCAGGAGGCCCGCGAAATCGAATTTTGCAGCTACACAGCCTATGGGGATGCCTCCGACAATGGCAGCCAGGGGATTTCCCAAGCCCCCGAAATCACCCCCCAGGGAGTTGCGGGCTGGTGTGACCCTTGTCGGTCTGGGGCCTTAGGGTTGCTGGGCTCTTCCTGGGCAGATTCAGCTGGTGCATCAGACCGGTCGGACGGGGTGAAACTCAGAACACTTTTCCCCGAATCAGGAGCTCGACCAGACGCCAACAGTCGCGGCAGCACCTGGCTTTGGGTCGGTCCCAACTTAAGCCAATCTCAGCTCCTTACCGCCGGCGATACGGAACTGGGAATTTCGGAGGGGATTATTTCCGGCTACCGACTGACACCATCCCTGGGAGTTTTCGCAGCCATTGCATTCTCGCACGAAGATGGAGACACGTTCATATTCTCGAGCGTGGGAATCCAGAAATTCGGAAATCCGCAGGGAGGAGGTCTCCTCCAACGAGCATCGCTCTGGGTCTTTTGGGAACAAGGCGTGGACACGCTTGACGAAGATGAAGGTCACTTCCAGCAACTTCGATTCAAGGTGGGCCTAGTAGGTCCCGGAGGCGGGGAAGCGGGCATGACCTTCAACGTGCCACTAGACGAGCCCGCCGATTACTTCTTAAGTCCTGTAGGTGGGACCGCCATGACTTCTACGGGCGGCTTCACCATTGGTCCCTACGTTCGATTTCCCATCGGGATCTTTGACCTTAACGCCATGTTAGGTTATGCAGAACAAAGTGGGTCGGCGGTGTTGGGCCTTGGGACGGAGGCACGGCTCACCGAGCGATCCGCGGTCTTTCTCGATTGGAAGACAGGCGGTGCTGACGTAGGGGAAAATCCCTCGACACTCCTTGTGGGATATAAACTTGGCTTCGGCCGGGCCGATACTACCCGATACTGACGCCTTCTCCCGCGTGGCTTGCCTTACAAGTTAGTCCCCACCGACGGAGTCTCGGCCGGGCGAGTCCTTGCCGCCGGGCCACCCACCTGCGGGGAAAGATCGGGGTGATTCCGGTGATCACCCCGATCGCCTTTTGGGCAAGCCGGATCCGAGTATTACTCCCTCAAGTTAACTCCTCCCAAAGGAATCTAATCCCGCCGTATTAACTCCTCCCAAAGGATTCCAATCCCGCCGTACAAGCCCGTAGAGACTGCCTTCAAATTACGAGAAACCGCAACTGTTCATCGGTCCGGAGATTTTTTCGCAACGTTTTGTCAGGGCTTACGGCACGGTCGCAAGTTGCGGGGGCTCGTATAGCAGGCAGTGGAAAAAAGGCCTAACCAGCCGCACGTTATTGTGATCTAAAAGGCTAGGGCACGTCTGACTGCCGTCGGTTTTCCGCCACCGGAGGTGAATTGGTCACCGCCGTACTTCCGAAAGACCCCGGCCAAAACCAGTTGGCACCTTCAAGCCGACAAAGCCTCTCTGCTGGGAACGCAGTCTCTTAGAAACTGTCTTCAAATTACCGAGAGTCTGCCGCTTGAAGTTGTCATCCGTCCTCTCTGGAGTTTTAGGCAGGAAGGTCATTATGGACTAACGTTCCCTGACACAAAGACCTAGGTCAATCAGACGTGCCTTAACTTTTCAGCACACAAAAACTTATGGTTGATATACTTTTGGTGGCTGTGTGAGCAGAACCCGTGACAAACGTCAGTCCTGGGGATACCGTCGCAAAACGTTGCGAAAACCGCTCCCGACCGGTCAACAGCTGCCCTCTTGAGAACTTGAAGACACTCTCTTGGATGGAGCAGCTTTCCCTTCGCCCACTGAACTTCTTTGCCTTCCGGATTCCGCCGGTTCCCCACTTGAAACCACAGAAAACCACAGACTTCTGGTATAATCGGGAAAGGCCGTGGGATTGGGTACTCGATCCGGATTGCCGGGTCTGATATCTGGACTTATCCTAGAGCATGGTAACAGCTGCGGAATGGCTACCATCATTGGAGGGGGGCGACGATGGGCTCAGTGTCAAGCGAAATATCCACCCTGGGATCCAAAACTTATCTCTTGCTTTCCGCCACGATCTACACCGTTCGCAAGGTTTTGGGGTTGATAGTTTTTCAAAAATTCTGCGTTCTTTCAAAGCTCTCGCTGGCAACTTTGATACTCGCCTCCGCTACCGGGCCCTTTCGCGAAGCTAACCAAGCTGTGGCGGCCGGCGGTTTAGGAGCATCCACCGCCCAATCGCAGCGTCAAGAGGAGGCTTACTTACGGTGGCAAATCCAGCAATTACCGCCGAACTCATACCAAAGAGCCCTGGTAGCCCGCCGCTTGGCCGAAAACTTAGAGCTGCAAAATCGGTGGAAAGAGGCAGCGGAGTGGTACCAATACTCCGTGAATCTTAGCCGGAAATTCCGTGACGACCGAGCAAAGTTGTTACGATTCACCACAGAAATCCGTCTCGCTCGCCTTCACCGGGCTTTAGGAGCCTTCGCGGAGGCCCGAAGCCGCTACGAAGAGATATTTCCCACGATCCAAACCGAGGCAGATGCTTTGATGAGAACAAACCCGGCAACGTGGACGTCCGAACATGTCCAATTAATGATTACGTATACAGTCGCCCTCACCGACGCCATCGACTTTTACCGCGAAATGGACCAACTAAACGCGGGAGAAAAATACCTTGGGCTTTTAGTTCGCATTGCTTCCAGGTGTACCGAGGATTCGCAACCGCGGTCGATCCGGCTGGAATTTCTTCCTGCCAGGGTCATAAGTGCGTACCTTCAGGCAGAGGTCGAACGGGCACGCCTACAGTGTGAGAAAGCCCAAGAGATGTTTGAAGAGGCAAAAGATGTAGCCTCCCGGGTGAAGAAAGAGTTAGAAAATGCGGGGCGACGTGATTTAAGTAAGGAGGTACAGGCATTGGAAATTCCCATCCTTGTGGGACTGGGCCTAACGTTTTACGACCTCGGCCAATTGAAGCTCACCGAGCCCGACAAAGCATACGAAAAGGCCAGCACGTTCTATACTCAGGCATTAGAGCGAATGAGTGAGCTGCCCGAAGAGGACCGCGTGGCAAGCGAGGCTCAATGTCGCAAAAACCGCGGGATTCTTTATCATGAGTGGGCCAAGCTTGTTTCCCCTCCCGATGCCCGCCTCCTCTTACAAGCTCAAGAAGACCTAGAATTTGCCGCAGCCTATTATTCAAAGCGCGCACAGAAAAATCCTCATGACCTCGTGCACACTTACAACTCCTTAGGCCTCCTTCTGCTAGACCTCGGCAAGGCAAAAGAGGCACTGGACCTCGCCCAGCAAGGGGCGGCAACCTTGGAGGGACTAATGCCTTCTTTCACGAGTCTGGAGCTGAGAAGAAATAACCTGATGCTTTTAGCTCGCAGTATGTGGCTCCTAGGACAAAAAGACCCCGAGAAGAAAAAGACGGCTCTTGATTACGCCGAACGAGCCATCGAGTCCGTCCGAGAACTCTCGATGCGTTGTGTGGGCGATCCTTTCAGTCGAGCTGTGGCCCGACAACGATTCTGGGGAAGAATTGAGGGAACTTTTATCTCGTGGTGTTTGGAGCTTTCTTTCGAGGGAGTGCCACTGGATGTCGCCAGGGTACTAAAGATCTTTGAGCAATCCCGAGGTCAGTCGTTGCTCGAGGAAATGCGTCTAGCTCAAGGATGGGAAGGCGACGTGACCTTACAGCCAAAATTGCAAACACTTCAAGTAGAAATCGCAGAGCTAAATTTCAGGATCAACCAAACAAAGGACGAAAGCGAGCGAAAACGAATTCAAGAAACGCTTCGGGTTCTAGATCGCAAATACAACGATTTGATTCGGGAATTTTGGACCACCCGTGGGGAGGAAAGTTATACCGTTTCCCTTGTCGATACTACAAGCTCCCCGGATTGGGTTCCCAAAGTGGAATCATGGATCCGGAAAAAAAGACTCCTCCTGCTGATGTATCTGACGGACCTAGAACACACCTTCCTGCTTGTTCTTCCGGAAAGGGATTCGTCTTCTTCCGGGCCCTTGTGGGAGTTAAAGCTTACGAAAGAGGATGAAACTGTACTTAGCGACTTCGGAGACAAAAGTAGCCCAGCACAGATTTCTTCAGGGAACCTCTCTGTGGCCAAGTTAAGGCAAATACTTAGCCCCCAAAGCGGATTGCTCAAATTACTGGCTGAGAAAGAATCACCGATCCCGAATGACCATCTTCGAACTTTGGGAAAAGTTCTTATTCCCCCGCCGGTTCTTGAGCGAATAGTGGATCGGGATTCATACGATCTTCTGGCCATTGTGGCCGATGGGCCCCTTGGAATGTTACCCTTCCAAACGCTCATAGTCCCTCATGGAGCGGTAGACAAGTTTCTTGTTGAAGTAGCCAATCCCATCTTGTATTTACCGTCCCTCACGGTGGCTTTAGCACGGGAAGAACGCCCGCGGCCGCTTCCCACCAAAGCCGTCTGTTTTGCAAAAGCCAGCTTTCCGGAGTATCAACCAGAGCCACCCTCTTTGCCCGCCGTCATTCGTGAGTGCAACCAGGTGGCAGAATTGTTTCGAAGCTCCGGGTTGACTGTGGAACAACGAGCTGATGTCTGGCCGAGGGATCGATCGGCAACAAAAGAAGAACTCGCCCGAATTTCCGACGGTGCACATATCCTTCACTTAGCTACCCACGGAGTAGGTGGTCAGGAATATGGGCCGTGGGGTTCCTGCCTCCTACTTTCCGTTCCGGAAAACTCTCCCCTCCGAGCAGGACTTCTGACTTTGACGGACATTTACCGACTCCCACTTCGATCCACTGAGCTTGTGCTACTGTCCGCTTGCCATACCCGGCGGGGTGTGGAACTAGAAGGCGAAGGTATTTGGGGGGTAGCTCGCGGGTTTGTCGTCGCAGGTGCTAGGCAAACCCTGGCTACCGTATGGGCCGTGGATAGTGAAGTAGCCAGTTATCTAATACCTAGGGTCGCAGAGAAGGTGAGCAAAAACCTTCGGGCATCAAGCAAAGATACCGAAAGTTCAAAAGCGGGCCTCCTACAAGTCCCCGAAGCTTTGCGTGAAGCCCAGCTGGAAATCAAAAAAGCAAGGAAAGAGTGGGAGCATCCTTTCTTTTGGGCACCATTTGTTGTCGTTGGGACTCCGTAGCAGACAGTCTCTCCAGGCGGTGCCCAGGGACTGCCCCGATGCCACCGCTATATCCCTCGGCAACTTCTTTCGCCAGATGCACGCTGCTTGCTAGCCTCTTCCCTCCGGGTGCCACCGGCGAATTTGGGTGTGGTGCCACGGATGGGAGCATGCAATGGCAGCAAAATATTCTGGGCTAGGCCGCCATTCCCAAATCCACCACTCCTGCCGTAGCGAGGCCCCATTTTCCTTCGCGAAAGATCCGCGGGCTGCTCCAAGGAATAAGTCGACCTTCTTGGGGAACGACTCCCAAAGACCAGTCTCATACACCGGGGGCAATACCCCTGAGGGCTCCTCCACCAACCAGGGGATTACCACTTTTTCCAGCCCCAGCGTCAACCCAACCCCGATTGCCTTCAAGACCGCCTCCTTACAAGTCCAAAACCGCAAAAACAGGTTAAGTTGCTCCTCACATGGAAGGTGCGAAAGCACGGCAGCCTCCTGGGGCGAAAAGAACCGATTGGCCAATCCCGAGCTGTTTACGGCCTTTCGGCTCCATTCCACGTCTACCCCAACTTCTCCCATTTCGGAAATCGCCAGGATTGCCAAAGAGCCGGAATGAGCCAAATTAAAGCGAACAGACGTATCACTCGGCCAAGCCAGATAAGGTTTGCCGAACGGGCCGAAATCGAACCTTAAATCCTGTGGGGGAACTCCTAAAAAATCCCCCAGAATTCTCCTCATGCCCCCACGGGAGGCGAGGAATCGCAGCCGGTCGATTTCCCGGCGATACCTTCGGGCCCGAGCCAGCTCCTCCTCAGACAAGATAGAACTCAGCTCGGACATTGGGGCGGGGCTATCCAACTCCCAAAACCACACGGAAATTGCTGCCGCAGTCGCCAAACTTTCCGCTCCGTTCCAACTCATCCCCGCCTTATCCCTACATTATTGCCTGACGCATTCCCCGCATTCTCCGATCCTTAATGCATCCCCGCATAATCCGAAAGATTCCTGATCTCCGAAAGAAGCATGTCTCGGGCTTTCCTTGACATTCCTTCGGCGTTTTTTTCCACCGGGTCCTCCCCCGGATTATTCCACCCCAAGCAGATACCAGAGGTAACGAGGGAAGAATCCTTCCTCCGGAAGGTCGGAGCGGCTGGTTGAAGAAAACACCGAAAAGACCGCAAACAGGGCTGCCGAAGAAGGTTGTCTCTAGTGTGTCGGCTCTCCTCGCCGCGGAGCTTCGCCCGGAGGTTTGTCTTGCCCAACACCTTCGCAAACACCTGATCCTCTGAGAGAGTCTCACACGCCAGCCGGCAATCGCAAACCTTCCAAATGGCTCTTCAACGCTTTCAAGAAAAGTTGGTGATGCTCCCGGAGGAAAAAATGCCCCCCTGGGAAAAGTTCAATCCTACATTCTCCTGCGGTCAGGCCCGCCCAATCGAACAGGTCCATCACGGGGACAAAGGGGTCCTCCCGCCCTCCGAAAACTGCCAATGGGCACATCACAGGAGGCGTGGGTTGGAACTCGTAAGTTTCTACCACTTTTAGGTCCGCACGAAGAATCCGCATGTAGATTGCAAAAGCTTTTGGATCCCGCCGTAGCTGAGGGGGGAAAGCACCAAACCTTCGCTCCACCTCCTGGGAAAATTTTTCTTCCGGCAGCTGATGGATTGGAGACCAAGTGCGGGGTAAAGACGGAGCCCGACAACCGCTGACAATTACCAATTGCGGAGAAGGTAACCCCGCCCGGGCCAGTTGCCGGGCAATCTCAAAAACAATTAACGCTCCGAAACTGTGCCCAAAAAGCACAAAGGGATTCTGCCCCAACAAAGGTTCCATCGCTCGAATCCATTCTGAGACAATCTGTTCGATGGAGTCCGGAAAAGGCTCGGCCAGCCGATGTTCCCGCCCGGGGAGAACCACTGGGAGCACCCGGAACCGGGCGTCAAGAGCCTTCGGCCAGCGAGCAAAAATCCAGCTACCCCCGCCTGCATATGGAAAACAAAAGAGGGGAATTACGGTCGGGGGGAAAGGGACACCGGGCCCCTCGGCCAGCCAAGGTAGCCACCGTTTCCAGTTGTCGTCACCCACGGGCGGGAATTGCTGGTCCAACTTTCGTTCCTCCCCGACGGTTCATCATCCCCCAGGTGTCCTTTGGAAATGGGATTCAATTTTCGGCTATCAGCACCCGACGTTTCGCCTAAGAAGCGACCGGCAGATCTTACGGGGGCACAGAAGCAACAATTATCAGTTTCCTAATTACTGCACTATAGAAAGAATCACCTCGGCCTGGCACAGATTTTTAGCACTGGGCGGCACAGTTTCTTAACATCTGACAGCATAGGGTGTCACCTCGGGCATGGACCCCTGTTTGACACCCGGTACCCACCCGGACTCAGTATTTCAATCCTCAGCACCGCCTTCAACCAAACCATCCTTCGAATTTCATTTCTCAAAGTGGCCTCGGTGTTGAAACGTCCATGGCCGTGGGGAACGAAAACCCCGTCCCCTGCCGCCACAGATTAACCTTCCGACTCTGAAGGACTCTCTTCGAAGGCCTCTAAAGACTTTTTTCAACTTTCCAAGGCTATGCCGGTTTGAAGTTGGCCCCATTCTTTCGAAAGCCTCTAAGTACCACAACCGTTACAGATTCACGTTGGATGACAGGAAACCACCAATAACCGGAGATGTCCCAACTCTTGAGGCCACAACCAGTTACGGCTAATTTTTCTGTTTCCTGATTTCCGCATTATCCCAGCCCGTAACTTACGACCAACCTGTAAAGCCTGGCAAAACGTTCCCGAAAAAAACTCTTCGTGCCGGTCAAGAGGGCCATTTTCCCGATTTAGAGCCAGGGTCTGAGCCGGCGGTGCACCCATGAGCTGCCAAGAATATCCTTTGCCCGTGCTAATCCCACCCCCATTCAATTTCGAGCCGGCTTTTCCCGACATCCGGTACTCCACCGCTTTTGTGCCCTTAGGACCGAAGGTTCCGGGACTAGCCAACTTCTGACCGGACCGGGTGGAGGGCCTCAAAACCAATCTTAAACCACGAACGTGGAGATCAATACTGAGTCCAATAGTCTCCCTCCCCAGGTGGCGATTCTCGAAGCATTCGCACCGGAGGTGGCGAAACTCCCAATCCTCTGACCCAGATGACTCCCGATCAGTGTCGGTCCGCAAGGCAAACGAGGCTGCGGGGTCGGGAGGCTCAAGCAAACTTCCTCCCTCAACCGAAATCGACCAATGACCCGGCAGCACACCCAACACAAAAAGATTGTCTCACCGGAGATCGACAATTTATCTTGCCGGACGTCCTCAATACTTAGGAGGCAAACAAGAATTGTGATCTTTGCCAAGCGAAGCTGTCGTTGTTACAATCACAACAAGGCCGGAAATTTTGCTTTTTTTAGCTTGCGCTCACTAAATCCCCCAGTTCCTTTAAAATATGTAGTTTAGCGGTTCGAGATTAACACGAAGTGTGCACGGTTGGCAAAGGCCGGGAAAACCCATTTGGTCTGGGATGTTTGTTCGGCTCGGAATAGCTCCGGAGTGCAATCGCCGAAGGGTTTGCCGAAAGTAATAAGCCGGCTTTTCCAGCTCTTGGAAACGTGTGAAACGGCACGAGGACATTAAGTTCGCATTTCGAAGTGGGGAATTACTCCGCTTGAGGAAGTAACGTCCGGTCAAAACGGGCGGAAAAAACCCCCGCAAGGCGGCCCGAGGTCGGTGCAAAATCGCAAAACTGCCCACAGCGGATGGTTGCCAAACGTTTTGGGGCCCCCTCAGAAGATGGCTGAGATTTCCAGATGTTTGGGGGCCGATCAGAAGACGACTGAGCTTTGGAAAAACCAGGCGAATTCAATCTTCCCCCTTCCGAAGGGACAAGCATAAACTTGCATTCCGTTCGTGGGGAAGAGTTTATGGGTATTGACGGCTAAGGTGTCGGAAATTCGGAACCACCGGGCAGGAACGCCCTTGGGGCACACAGGGAAACTCCCCGGGGATGAGGAATCCCCGGGTTTGCAAACACACGGAAAGCCCGTTGGGCGTAAGCGAGGAACCTTATGGGATGAACGAGTTCCAATTCCCGTCCCGGCAACCAGATCAATTTTCGAACCTCTTAGAGGTGCTGGAATGGCAAGCTGCCAGCCGAGGGGACCGGACTGTCTTTACGTTCGAATTTGACGACGGGGAGGGGGAATCTTTGACGTTTGGCGACCTCGCCCTTCGGGCGAAGGCAGTAGCCGCCCATTTGCAGCGGATGATCCATCCGGGGGACCGGGTACTGCTCGTTTTCCCGCCGGGTCTGGATTTCGTGATCGGATTTTTCGGATGTGTGGCTGCAGGAGTGCTGGCTGTTCCAGCCACGTATCCTAAGCCGAAGCGACCGGTGCCTCGGTTGACCGCAATCGCACAGGATTGTCAAGCCAGGGTTGCCCTAACAAGCTCCCAAACACTCGCTACCTTGGACCTGTCTCGGGTGGCCCCGGATTTGGCCTCCTTAAACTGGATTTGTGTGGATACCATTGACCCGGCTGAAGCCACAGAATGGAAAGCACCGAGTCTCACCCCCGATAGGCCTGTTTTTCTACAGTACACCTCAGGATCCACGAGCCACCCCAAAGGAGTGGTCGTGACCCACCGAAATTTGATGTGCAATTTGGAAATGATTCGGGTGGGATTTGGGATCCCCTGGGTGGACCCTCCTGCTCAGCCGGGCATCGGCGTCTTCTGGTTGCCGGCATATCACGACATGGGGCTAATCGGGGGGATTTTAAGCCCGCTATATACCGGCGGGCATAGTGTGCTGATGGCACCTACGAGTTTTCTCCAGCGGCCGGCCCGGTGGTTGCATGCTATTTCCCGATATCGGGCACTAGTGAGCGGGGCCCCGAATTTCGGCTATGAGCTTTGCGTGCGAAAGATCACCCCGGCCGAATGCCGGGACTTGGACCTCAGTTGCTGGCAAGTAGCTTTTTGCGGGGCAGAGCCGATTCGAGCGGAGACACTCACCCGGTTTGCAGAGGCATTTCGGCCCTTTGGATTCCGCGAATCGGCCTTTTATCCGTGTTACGGCTTGGCAGAAGCCACCCTCCTTGCGGCGGGGGGATCTGGGCCGGCTCCCCCTAAGGTCCTCTATGTCAATCGGGAAGAGTTGAGTCGGGGGCAGGTAGTACCCGTTCCCGAATCATCTCAAGCTCAGGCGTTGGTAGGTTGCGGTAACGGCCTGCTGGGCGAAACGATAAAAATTGTGGATCCGGAAACCGCACGACCGGTGCCACCGGGCCAGGTGGGAGAAATCTGGGTAAAAGGGCCTAACGTGGCAGCGGGTTACTGGAATAAGCCAGAGGTCAATTCGCGGGTTTTCCAAGCTCGGGTGCTGCCGGAGGGGGATGGCCCCTATTTACGGACTGGGGATCTTGGATTTATCCACGAGGGAGAACTTTACGTCACGGGCAGGCTCAAGGAAGTAATCATCATTCGCGGCCGAAACTATTATCCCCAGGACATCGAGCTGGCAGTTCAGCGGGCTCACCCGGCGTTAATTCCGGATGCAGGAGCTGCCTTTTCGGTAGAGGTGGACGGAGAGGAACGGCTCGTGGTGGTTCAGGAGGTGGATCGCCGTCACCGGGATTTAGATTACCGCGAAGTGATGCGGCAGATCCGGCGGGCCGTGGCCGAGGAATTCGATCTCGACCTCCACGCGATCGTTCTCATCCGGCAAGCAAGCCTCCCACGAACTACTAGCGGAAAAATACAGCGAACACTCTGCCGGGAAAAGTTCTTGGCAGGTCAGTTGAAGACGGTGGCGGAATGGCGGCGGAAAGAAATTTCAGCCGGTGCATCCGTCATAGGACACAGCCGCCTGCGACAGCAAATCCGGGGGGATGGTCGGCGACGAGTAGAGGTTGGCGGTCCCGACGCGGCCGCACTCTCAACGCACTTTGGCGATGAGAAATCCGGATCCGTGCCCCACATGATGCATGAGCTAGGGAGTCAGCCTTCCGGGGATGGGGCAAAAAACAGAGACGGGGATGGGGATGGGAAGTGGAAGTGGCCTGTTCGCGTTCGTCGCCCAATGACAGATGCGGAAATCCGTCGGTTGTCGCGGCAGATTGAAGAACTCCTCCTGAACTGGCTTGTCGAAAGGGCAGGAGTGGATCCTGCGGAAATCGATCGGAACCGGCCATTTGCTGAATACGGCTTGGACTCCCTCACAGCCGTCGAACTAACTGAACGCCTCGAACAAATCTTAAATGTGCGATTGACCCCCACGGTAGCTTGGAACTATCCCACTCCCGCAGCCCTGTCTGACTATTTAGCCCAGCTAGTGGGCGGCCGAGTAGAAGAGGAAGAACCCAAGCTTCCGCCAAGCAGTTCGCCACTTCCCACCCACGTGCTGGAAGAACTGCTTGATGAGGTAGAGAACCTGGACGAAAGGGAAGCCTCGACGGCTTTGGAGAGCGGAGCTCAAGAAGATCACGCTGCCTAAGTACGGAGTCGGAAATCGATTTCCCATGCGGGACATCTCGGAAAGATTGGCCAGGCTATCGCCGGCACAACGTCGCTTATTGGAGGAGCGGCTGGCCCAAACTGCCGAAATTGCCGAGCCGATTGCCATCGTGGGAATGGCCTGCCGTTTTCCGGGGGCCGAAAACCTCGAACAATATTGGCGTCTCATCGCGGAGGGTATCGACGCAACCGGAGAAATTCCGCCCGATCGTTGGGACGTCGATGCTTTTTACGACCCGGACCCAGATGCTCCTGGAAAAATGTACACGCGGTGGGGCGGTTTCATTGATGGGGTCGACCAATTTGACCCCCTCTTTTTTGGCATTGCCCCCCGGGAAGCATCCCGAATGGATCCTCAGCAACGGGTGTTGCTCGAGGTTGCCTGGGAGGCATTGGAAGACGCAGGAATTGCCCCCGATCGGTTGGCCGGAAGTCCCACAGGTGTCTTTGTGGGCATCGGAGGGACCGACTATTCGAAAATCCCCACCCATTTCGAAAACCACTTCGAGTATATCGACGCCCACGTAGGCACGGGAAATGCTCTAAGTATTGCCGCTAACAGGATTTCCTACGTCCTGGATCTTCGCGGTCCAAGCTTTATTGTAGATACCGCTTGCTCCTCGGCATTACTTGCCGTGCATCTGGCCATCCAAAGCCTCCGGCATCGGGAATGCAATCTTGCTTTGGCCGGCGGGGTCAACCTCATCCTTTCCCCCGAGGTTATGATTGCCTTTTCCAAAGCTCGGATGCTTTCTCCCACGGGAAAGTGCCGGCCTTTCGATGCCGCTGCCGACGGATACGTGCGGGGGGAAGGTTGCGGGATCATTGTGCTCAAAAGACTTAGCGATGCTCTCCGGGACGGCGACCAGATTTGGGCGGTGCTCCGAGGCAGTGCCACCAACCAAGATGGACGCACTTCGGGAATAACCGCACCCAATGCCCGCTCGCAACAAGAGGTCATCCGTGCCGCTTTAGCCAATGCGGGCGTCTCACCACGCGAGGTAACCTATATCGAGGCACATGGAACAGGCACCCCGCTCGGGGATCCCATCGAAATTCAAGGCCTTCAGCCTATCTTCCGCCGATCCGCGGATTCTGATCCCCCATGCTATCTCACATCGGTAAAGGCAAATATCGGACACACGGAAACGGCCTCGGGAATTGCCGGGATCATCAAAGTGGCCTTGATGATGCGGCATGGATTCATCCCAGGCCAACTTCATTTGACAAAGTTGAATCCTAACATCCGCTTGGAGGGAACCCGCCTCATCATCCCTCGAGAAGGCCTAAAGTGGGATGCCCCGCCAGGCAAGCGGATTGCGGGAGTGAGTTCGTACGGCTTTGGGGGAACTAATGTCCACGTGATCATGCAAGATTACATCACTCCCGTCCCGCAAAAAGCCAATTCAGATCGGCCCCTTCATCTGTTCACCCTTTCCGCGAAAAGTAGCACCAGCTTGCAGAAGCTGGCCGGGAAATTTAGGCAGTTTTTGGATTCCCATCAGGATCTGGCTTTAGCGGACATCTGCCATACGGTGACCGCCGGGCGATCCCATTTCAACCACCGCCTGGCTGTGACTGCGGGAACCCTGGAACAGCTCAAACAACGGCTGGATGAGTTCCTCGAGGGAAAGAGAAGTCCCAACATCCGCTCCTCCCAAGTAAGACTCCTTGGCAGGCCGAAAGTGGTATTTCTCTTCACCGGCCAGGGATCACAATACGTGGGGATGGGTAGGGATTTATACGAAACCTGCCCTGTATTCCGCGAAACGCTCGATCGCTGCGACGAGCTTCTCCGTCCTTACCTACCCCAGCGGCTTCTGGCAGTCCTATATCCGGACAAATTCGGCCTGGCGGTGGAGGAGGCTTCCTCCTTAATTGACGAAACTCTTTATACCCAACCTGCCCTTTTCGCGATCGAGTACGCCTTGGCCACTCTTTGGCAGTCTTGGGGGATCGAGCCCGACTATCTTTTGGGGCACAGCGTTGGCGAATACGTGGCTGCGTGTGTTGCTGGAGTTTTTTCCCTCGAGGATGGGCTGAAATTGATCGCTCACCGTGCTCGGTTGATGGCCGAGCTCCCCCGTGACGGGATGATGGCAGTGATCTTCACGGGGGTGGAAGAAGTCCGCAGGGCGATCGATGGGTTGGAAGGGGAGGTAGCTATTGCTGCGGTCAATGGCCCGGAAAACACGGTGCTCTCCGGTCGGGCTTCCGTGGTTAAAAGGCTAATCGAAGATTTCCAAGCCCGCGGTTTTGGGGTCCATCCGTTGGCAGTTTCCCATGCTTTTCACAGCCCGTTGATGGACCCCATTCTCGAGCCGTTTGAGGCAATTGCCCGGGAAGTCCCGTTCCAACCTCCCAGCATTCCGCTGTTCTCGAATCTGACCGGGAAACTTTTCGACAGCATCCCAGACGCCCGGTATTGGCGGGAACACATTCGGTCCCCGGTACTTTTTGCCCAGGAGATTTTGAATCTCGCCGAAGAAAGACCGGATATCTGGCTAGAGATCGGACCGGCTCCGGTGCTTTTGGGGATGGCCCGCCGATGCCTCAGCCATTGGCGTGGGGTTTCCGGCCCGTCTTTGCGGAAAGGGCACAATGACTGGGAAGTGCTTTTGGGAACAGTGGCGGAACTTTATGTGGCTGGGGCTCAAATCGATTGGCAAGCGTTCGACCGAGTTTGGCCACGTCGCCGGCTTCGCTTGCCTACATATCCCTTCGACCGCAGCCGCTACTGGTTTGAAGCTAAGAGCCCCGTTCGGGCCACAGGACAAAAGACGGTGGGCCCTGTGGTGCATCCCCTTTTAGGTGCTCGGATACCCTCGCCGATACCGCATCGAATTTACGAAGCTCGCATCTCCGCTCGCAACCCCAGCTACTTGCAGGACCATAAAGTCGAGGGAATCCCGGTATTCCCCGCCACTGGTTTTTTGGAAGTGGGCCTCGGAGTAGCCCGGGAATTGTTCGGCGAAGGTCGCCATCGGGTGGAAAACCTGGTGATCCACCAGGCCCTCCCCTTGCCGGAGGGATCCACCAGGATCCTCCAGGTCACTGTTTCAAGCGAAAGTAACAATGAGGGATTTTTCGAGGTGTACAGTGCTCCAGCTGGCTCTGGGGACGGCCAGCTGCAATGGACCCTTCATGCCAGTGGAAAAGTAATCGCGGAAAAACGTTCCGAAACGGTAGACCGGCCCGCAATCGATCTCCAGGAGTTCCAACACGGAGTTTTGGACCATAAGACCAAAGAAGAGTTTTACCAACTTATAGCTGCCCGAAAACTGGAATACGGGCCGACCTTCCAGGGGGTGGCAAACCTTCGCCGACGAACCCGCGATGCCATTGCAGAACTCCACCTGAGCGAAAAAATCCGTGCGGAATCAAAGGACTATGTCATTCACCCCGCCTGGTTAGATGCTTCGCTGCACATCTTGGCAGGGGTAATTCCCCTGGATCCCGACGGGTCGTACACTCGGCATACCTATCTTCCTACTTTCGTTCGGCAAATTCGGATTTGGGATGATCCTACGAAGGCGGTGTACTCTTACGCGGTTCGCCGTTCTTCCGAGGACAGGCCGGCTCCACCTTTCGTGGAGGCAGATGTATTGTGGCTCGACCAAGACGGCCGGGTCCTTGTGGAGCTTGAAGGAGTCCGCGTGGAACGATTGGGCCAGGCCACCGCTGCCGACGAAGCAACAAGAGACGTTGGCCACATTCTGTACCGCCTGACGTGGTCACCGGCAGGATCAGTAGAACTTAAGGAAGAAGCCGGCTCTTTGCCCCGCGGAGCTGGCTCGGAGCCAATCTGGTTGGTGGTTGGGAAACCTTCCCGGCTCCTTACCCGTTTGGCCACCGAGCTAGAAGCCCGAGGAATACCGTTCACCCTGTGCGTGGTCGACGGATCCTGCGACCAGCCGGGGCTTGGCTCTCCCTTGGCCTCTCAAAACAACCTGGCCGGTCAAGCATCAAACTCACAAGCATCAGAGTCAGAATTGCGGGGAAACTTCCCCTGCCTTCGCTGCCAAGCCGGATCCGCTGCAGAGTTTTCGCGAGCGGTAACAGAAACACACCATGCTGCCCCCACGAAAGCCGTTCGAATCGTCTACCTGGTGCCCACTCACCTGGAACCCCACTCCCTTCAAGTTCCGAGTCCGCCGGTTCCGAGTTCCCCGGGAGACAACTGGCCCACAGCACTCCGGAAGGAAATTTCCAACACTTTGCTTGGCCTCGTGCAGGGCTTAACCTCTTCATCAGTCCCGGTGGAACGCCTGGTTGTTGTCACTCAAGGATTACCCATCTTTTACGAAGAGAGTAATGGGGATGGATCGGAGGTTGCCTCCGCTCGCCCGCCGGCTCCTCCGGTAGCCGGTGATAAGTTCGAGCAACCTTCAGATTCTCGAATTACAAGTGGCAGCGGGATACCCAGCAAGCAAAAAGCTCACCAGTCGAATGCTGCTATCGGATGGCCAGATTTCGCCCGAGCCCTTCAGGGATGCGTTTGGGGGTTCCTCCGCTCGGCCAATTTAGAACATCCGGAGTTGCGATGTACATTGATCGACATCGATCCGGGGTCATCCCCCCGGGAGATAGTCCAAGCACTTGTGGCGGAGTTAACCCGCGGAGATGGCGAGTCGCAAGTGGCTTTGCGAAAAGGGGTTCGCCTCGTCCCGCGACTTGTGCCTGCCTCGGACATCGTGAAACAGAGTTCCACTGAAGGAGCTACTCCACCGCCGCGGGGACCTTTCCGAATTCGACTGGCCAGAACCGGCAGTTTTGACGGACTCAAGTGGGAAGAGTTTCAGCCGGAGAAACCGGGTCCTGGGCAGGTGCAGCTGGAGGTCCACGCTGCAGGGCTCAATTTCAGTGATGTTTTGAAGGCTCTAGGACTGTATCCCGGAATTACCGATCCTGTAGTACCGTTGGGGATCGAATGTTCCGGGGTTGTCACCGCCGTAGGGGAGGGCGTGGAACGATTCTGCGTGGGAGACGAAGTTTTCGGAGTGGCTCCTTTTAGCTTCGCTTCTCACGCCATTTCTGCAGAGTATGCCCTGGTGCGAAAGCCTCCGTTCCTCTCCCACATGGAGGCAGCCACAATTCCAATCACTTTCTTAACCGCGTATTATGCGTTGGTGTGGCTTGCCCGCTTGCAAAAAGGGGAACGGGTACTAATCCATGCTGGTGCGGGTGGAGTAGGGTTGGCCGCGATCCAAATCGCCCAACACATCGGGGCAGAAATCTTCGCCACCGCCGGCAGCGACAGAAAGCGGGAATTTCTGCGAAAAATTGGCGTCCATCACGTCCTTGACTCCCGGAGCACCGCATTCGCAGATGAGATCCGTCGGCTCACCGACCACGAAGGCGTCGATGTAGTGCTCAACTCGCTGCCGGGAGAGATGATGACCGCCAGCCTTGGTGTTTTACGGGCTTATGGCCGGTTTCTAGAAATTGGCAAGATGGACATCTACCAAAACCGGATGATCGGGCTGGCACCGTTTAAGGACAACCTCTCTTATCACGCCATCGATTTGGATCGCCTCCTACGACAACGTCCGGAGCTTGTGCGTCGGCTGCTTGAAGAAATCCTGGCACACTTCGAAGCTGGCCATTACCACCCTCTGCCCTACACCGAATTTTCCGCCAACGACATCCAGGCGGCCTTCCGCTTCATGGCTCAACGTAAAAATATCGGCAAAATCGTCATACGAACCAAACCTCACCAAGGTGATGACGGCTGCCAGGCAGCGACTGCATCCCCGCAAGTGGTCACAGATAAAAGCCAGGCGGAAACCTCGCAGTGGGCAGTGGCTTCTTCTGCCGAATCGGCCCCGGCCGAGCCTCGTGAAAAGCCACAAGTGGCCGCGACAAAACCTGTGCAAATTCGGCCAGATAGCACCTATTTAATCACCGGCGGACTAGGAGCCCTCGGTCTTCACGTGGCACGATTCCTTGTCCGGCAAGGGGCCAGGTACATAGCTTTACTTGCTCGCCGAACTCCCACTGGGGAAACCCTTCGGCAGATTGAGGAGCTTAAATCCTCTGGCTCTCATGTGGCCATTCTTCGTGGGGACGTAAGCGATGCAGCATCTTTAGCCACAGCCCTTCGGAGTCTTCCCCCCGATTTCCCGCCGGTCCGGGGAATTGTCCATGCCGCCGGGGTACTTGAAGATCGACTCATCCGAGACTTGGATTCAACCAGCCTCCAAATCCCCATGGTGCCGAAGGTCGACGGCACTTGGCATCTCCACGAGCTAACCAAAGACTGGGACATCGACTTTTTCCTTCTCTTTTCCTCCATCGCTAGTGTTCTTGGTTCTCCAGGGCAGGCAAATTATTCCGCAGCGAACGGCTTTTTGGATGCCTTTGCTATCTGGCGGCGGAGTCGAGGTCTGCCCGCCACGGTGATCAATTGGGGGCCGTGGGCAGAATCCGGCATGGCAGCAAAAGAGAGTATCTCAAGAAGTTTGGAAGCCCGCGGTTTGCGGCTGTTGCCTCCCGCCTTAGGTGTCACCGCATTGGAGCAGATCCTCCGGGCTTCTCCTCCTCAGGTTGTGGTCGTCGATGCCAACTGGTCCCGGGTACAGCAATCGATGGGAGGGCGACGGCTACCCATTTTGGAAAAGCTCGGAGATTTTGGAACTTCCGAAACTGCCGCTGCCAAGGCCGAGGTTGATCATGCTTTCCTGGCCCAATTGCGGGAGGCAGACCCCGGAAAACGCGTAAAACTCCTCGAGCAGTACTTTGCCCGGGAGCTTGCCCGAATTATGGGCTTAGAGCCTGGAGGAATCGATCCGGAGGTACCTCTCAGTGCTTTGGGCCTCGACTCTTTGATGGCCATGGAGCTGAAAAATAATCTCGAAGCCCGGCTGAACTTCACCTTGCCCGTGGCCACCTTTGTGGAGAACCCCAGTATCAGTTCCTTGGCCCAGGCCGCAGCCAATGTCCTTAGCGAAAAGATGGGAGAATCTCCCCAGTCGCCTGCCGAAAGTGCCCACAGAACTCTCCCACTGGTTCTTTTAGCCTCAGGACCAAGCCGGCCTCCTTTGTTCCTCTTCCATCCTCTGGCGGGAGATTGCCGCTGCTATTTGGCGATGGCCCAGGAGCTTTCCGGCAAATGGCCGATCTACGGATTGGAAGCTCGGGGAGCCGATGGCCGGCAAGACCCCTATGCCACAGGAGAAGAAATGATTACCGAGTATCTCACGGCGATCCGACAAACCTGGCCCAACGGTCCCTACTTCCTTGCCGGCTGGTCTGCCGGAGGAATTCTGGCGTTTGAGCTTGCCCACCGTTTGCTCGCTCAGGAGGCGGAGGTGGCCTTCCTGGCCTTTATGGATACTCCCCTGCCCTCCATTTACGATGATGTGGACCTCAACGATGAGGCAAAATTTCTCTGCGATTTAGTGGAGTTCACCAGCCACTTCAATCCCGTGCCTGTGCGGCTGTCCTACGAGGCCTTGCGTTCCTTGCCGCCGGATCAGGTATTCGAGGCCGCCTTGAACGAGGCCAAACGTCAGGGGGCGTTGCCACCAGAAACCTCCCCGGAGTTTATTCGTCGGCTATGTGGCGTCGGCCGAACGAACGTTCAGTTCATCAAGAACTATCGACTTGTTCCTCTCAATCGAGAAATCGTGATGTTCCTGCCCACAAATAAGAATGTCCTTGCGGAGATGTCCGGCAAGGAACTGCGGGCGGACTTGGGGTGGAGCACCATTGAGGGTCAGCAATTCCGCGTGATCGAAGTGCCTGGGGATCATTTCACGATGCTCGAACCCCCCAACGTAGCCACCTTGGCTGAGGTTTTCCTCCGAGAATTAGAAGCCGCTTGGGCAAAACAACAGCTGGCAGAAGCCCAAGCCTCAAAATAATGCCGGCCCTGCTGAGAGTTCCAACCAACTGACGCACAAGGTTTTGCCGGGGTGATCAGGTTTTGGTCTACCCGGGCAGTCAGGTATCGGCCTATAGGTGGCCGTATCCTTGGTGAAAAAGATAGAGCGGAGCTTGCCCGGCGACCACCGATTCGGAATCGGCGGAAAATCGGCCCAGCGGGAAACCTTCTGGTGCTCTCAACTAACTCGGCAAAGTTCCATTAACGCGACAAATCTCCCCAAATGGGCCGGTCCATGCTTACGTACCGCTTATTAACAATAAGAAAACGTCGCATTAACAATAAGAAAACGTCGCAAGCAAAGGTCGCGTGGGTGCTGCCCAAGGCTCAGCCCAACTCCCGGAGCGGCCAACCACCCCAGTAAGGATCGCCGGCCTGTGCGGAACTGCCGCCCGGGGTTTCGATTGGTCTCGGGGAGTTATTTCTCGGTTCTCTCGGTGGTTTCTGAAGAACAGGAAAGCTGATGACGTGGGCTTTCCCGGTTCTGGTCCGACCGGACAGCCTTTGAGCAGGCATACCGATTTTGGTGGCTTCGTGAAATCATCCCACCGAGTTTGGGGGCCCTGGGGAAACAGGGCCTGGGGAAACATAAGGTCTCCAGACCCGGCAGTCATACCCGAACAATTCGCCCGGTGAGAGCATGAAGATTGGCGTGTTGGGAGCAGGGGCTGTTGGATCTTTCCTTGGTGGACTCCTCGCCCTCCGATACGGTCCGGAAAACGTTATCCTTGTGGGTCGGGGAGCCCACGCGGAGACGGTGCGAACTCGAGGATATCTGGTGCTTTCCGCAAGGGGGAAGGTCCACAAAATCCCTGTACGATTCGAACTCGACCCCCGCAATTTAGCGGAGACTAATTTGGTCATTTTTTGCGTCAAGTCTCACGCCACCGCCGAGGCCCTCCATCAGGCACAGCCTTATCTTCAAAATGCCACACTCGTGGTAATCCAGAACGGTATTTGTGATTATTTGTTCAGTGAGCGGATTCCGCAGGACCGGCTTGTGGCAGGCACGACTGCCATTAATGTGGCGATCACGGCTCCGGGAGAACTGGCCCTCCAGCTGGACGGGTTCACGATGCTCGGACCAATGTTTCCTCAGGCTGTGCAAGCAGCCCGAGCCGCAACAGATGTGTTGGCCGGAGGTGGCTTACGTGCTTTCTTCACCCCGGAAATCCACGGAATCCGGTATACCAAACTGGGAATTAATGCCGTGGGATATGTGTCCTGCCTTTCCGCTTCCAATTTTATTTCCGAGGGGCTTCTTTGCCGGGAGTGGCGGCGGAGGATAGCCATCCCCTTGTTGCAAGAGATCTTAGGAGTGTATCAAGCTGCTGGGATTCAACCGCGACCGATTCCTGGACGATCTTCCCTGACGGGGCTAGCGAGGGTCTGCCGCACCCTGGATCTCCCTGTGATCGGAAATTTTTTGGGCTGGGGCTTGCGACGGCTCTTTGACCGCCGCCCCATCATTTTCTCGCTTTACCAAGATCTCCTGGCCGGGAAAAAAACGGAGGTGGATTATATTCACGGGGAAATCGTTCGGTTAGCAAAACTGGCCAACCAGCCTGCACCACTTTGTGAATTAGTCATAAACCTGGTTCACGAATTGGAAAAAAAGCCTCCCGGGACGTTTTTCACTCGGGAAGAAGTCATTGACCGTTTTTCCGCGGCAGGAGTAGCACCACTTTCGGGAGGTCCTGCTCCGCGAAAGGAGTAAAGCTCATGATCGAGCGATATGCATACCTCTGCTACAAGTACCAAGCCTTTCGCTCCTTCCTCCATGGGACACGCTATGGCAGGAAATACCAGGAGAAAGTGCTCCTGGAGAAAATCTGGCGAAATAAAGACAGCGAATTTGGCCGACAACATGGTTTCGCGGAAATTCGCAATGCATCCGATTTTCGGCGACTGCTTCCCATCACCAATTACGAGTATTACCGTCCGTGGGTGGAGCGGGTTAAACGTGGCGAACTTGGGGCCATGTTTGGCCCAAGGACCAAGGTGTTGATGTTTGCCCTCACCTCTGGTACCACCAGCCAGCCTAAGTACGTGCCTGTTACCGACGAGTTTTTCCGGGAATATCGTAACGGATGGCACTTATGGGGCGTTCGCCTTTACTGGGATCACAAAGATTTGGTGTACAAAAAGACGGTGAAGTTGGCGAGCAATTGGCGGGAGGAATACACACCCGCGGGAATACCTTGCGGGGCCATCAGTGGGCTGGTAGGGGAAACGGCACCATTGTTGGCCCGACTTCGCTTTCTCTTGCCCCCAAATGTCATCGAGATACACCGACCGCGGGCAAAACATTATGTAGTGCTCCGCATTGCACTGGCCTCGCGGAAGGTAGGACTCTTAGGAACGGCAAATCCGAGCACCTTGGTTGAACTTGCCCGGCTTGCCGATGAGGAACGCGAGTCACTTCTCCGCGACATTCACGATGGTACCCTCCGTGCCGATTTGGAGATTCCCAAAAGTGTGGTGGAGAAGCTCCGGCCCTATGTACGTCGTCGAGACCCTAAACGGGCAAAAGAGCTGGAAAAGGTGATCGACAGCTTCGGCCGGCTGTATCTTGGAGCGGCTTGGCCACAGTTGTCCGTGCTTGCCGTGTGGACCGGAGGTCCTGTACGGATTTTCCTCCCGTTGCTCAAACAGCATTTCGGTCCGTGTGCTATTCGCGACCACGGGCTCTCCGCCAGCGAAGGCCATATGACCATTCCCTTCGAAGACTTCAGTAGTGCTGGCATCCTTGAATACTGCCATCACTTCTTCGAATTTATTCCTGTGGAAGAACGAAATTCCGCTCAGCCCACTGTCCTTTTGGCCCACGAACTAGAAGAAGGTCGCGACTACTACATCCTCTTAACCACGTCTTCCGGGTTTTATCGTTACGACATTCAAGACGTTGTTCGCTGCGTAGGGTTCATCCACGAAGTACCGATCATCGAGTTCCTGAGCAAAGGTGCACACTTTTCGAGCTTTACCGGCGAAAAGCTAAGCGAATACCAAGTAGTCGAAGCGGTTTCGGCAGCTTTTCGGCGACTTGGTCTTCCCATTGAAACCTTCACCCTAGCACCCACCATGGGGGAACGGCCCCGATACGTGCTCCTTCTGGAACCCGGCAAGACCGAAGGACGAGAAGCGGAACTGGCAAAAGCCGTCACTGAGGAGTTAGCCCGGGTAAACTGCGAATATGCCAACCGGCTGGAGACCCATCGCCTAGATCCAGTAGAGGTTCGGTATGTGCCTCGGGGTAGTTGGACAGCTTTGCGACAGCTCCGCACTCATCAGCGAGGAAATTTCGAAGAGTACAAACATCCATGTTTGGTGGCTGACCTAAACTTCCTTGATAAGCTCCATTCCTTAGTATCGGGATCCTCAGATCGTGCTCCATCCGAAAACAAATCCCCCGCGGAAGACGACCTGGGATCCACGGGTTCCCCTTTTCGGCACACCACGTTCGCCTCAACACCCTAATAGGAAACTCGTAAAATTGCACCCAACGAAGTACGAGCTCGGAACTATTTGACCGAGTTTTGGATCTAAATGTACTAGACCACTATTCGAAGCAACTAAAGTTTCTCAAGAAATCAAAAAAATTCGCAAAGAATTCTTCAGACTTTCCTGATCTACGTTTTGGATTGACGTCGCCCACTTTCATGCAAGGTCCTACCGCGAGTGGTTCAAGGCCTAGCTGCCGGGCTGGTCAAAGTCGGATGTCGTGGCCCACTCCCATTCCAGGTCGATATTCATCTCGGTCTTGCCAGCTAGATGCCCATGGAGTCGTCGGGAGAGGTGCTAACCGTGGAAACTAGGCACATCGATCGGCCTGCCCCGTAGACTTCTCAAGCACATAAACCCAATCAAAGAATCCCGGGGAAAGTAGTCCCGAAAGGCCCGAAAAGAACGGCTGAAAAGATTCGGCTACCGAAATTCGTATCACTTTTACCCGCTGGAAGCAGATTTACCATAACTTGCGTTAAAAGCGAGGGTACCCCAGACCCGGGAGTCCTCTGGCTGTGATTTTGGCAGCACGGTTCATGAATCAGGACCGTTCCAACGGTAGGGCTAAAAGGCTTCTGAAATTGCCCTCAGCCAACAATTAGCTACCAGAATTTTCACCTCAAACTGTGGACATTCGACCTTTCCCCGGCTACCTTAATTCCCGCTGGAGGTTTTTCTCCGGTTTTGCTCGCAGATACCTTGAAGGGGCAAGTGTTTACCGGAATTGGGCCATCCTACCACTGTGTTGCCAGAAGCACTCGAATGAAGAAAGGTTCCCACGTCTGCCAGCTGAAAAACCAGTAAAACCAGGGCATGAGTTTTAACTACTTGGTCATTGGAGAAAGACGGCAGGACTCCCCTGTGATTTGAGGGCCACCACGGTTCTTCTTCACACCGATAAGGTCTTCCTTAGCAAACTGGGAGGAAGCCTAACAGGGAGGGAAAACCCGGAGACCGTTGGACAACGGCCCTCGTTTTTTCCGAGATAGTTGATCTTGGATGTGGTGGGTTGTCCCGATGCCGGGTTAACTAACCGCCAAAAGCAAGGGGCGGGTTACTTCAGGAGCCGGTGATTCCTGCTGCTTGGCCAATTTGCTGGGGGGTGTCCCTCAGGAAATCCGAGCTACTAGCTCATCCGCGGGATATCCCAATTTTGATCCCGCGGAGAGGTATCGAATTTGTTACCAAGTTGCGGAATGGTTTGTGTCCGTTAAAAGAAACATCGGAGGATTCCTTCATGATGTGCCAATCGAAGCATCTTTGGACTAATGATCTGCAGAAGGTACGCGTGGAAAGCACACACCCCGCTCAGAAACAATCTCGAAGGAATTTTTTGGGTACGGCTGCTGCGGGGGTGGGGAGTTTGTCCATCCTCCAGGTTTCGCGAATGGTCCATGCCTCAGAAGATAACACGATCCAAGTGGCACTAGTGGGTTGCGGAGGTCGAGGAACCGGAGCAGCCGCCAATGCTCTGAGCACTCCAGGCCCTACGCGACTTGTTGCAATGGCAGATGTCTTCCCCAACCGACTCGAGTCGAGTTTCGCTCAGCTATCGAAACAGTTTGGGGAAAAGGTGGATGTACCGCCCGAACGTCGGTTCGTGGGCTTTGACGCCTACAAGAAAGCCATGGATTTCCTCCGCCCGGGAGATGTAGTCTTGTTAGCTACTCCTCCTGCCTTTCGGCCTCTTCATCTGGAGTATGCGGTAAGCCGCGGCCTTCACGTCTTTATGGAGAAATCGTTTGCCGTAGACGCCCCCGGGGTTCGCCGAGTCCTGAAGGCAGGAGAGGAAGCATCTCAAAAAAACCTGAAAATTGCGGGCGGACTCATGAGCCGGCACCATCAGGCTATCGAAGAAACGATACAACGAATCCACGATGGGGCCATTGGGAAGGTAATCACCTGCTGGGCCTATCGGATGCATGGGCCAGTGGGGTTTACGCCAAAATCGCCGGGGATGAGCGAGCTGGCACATCAAATCCGCAATTATTCCTGCTTCACCTGGCTGAACGGAAGTTTCCTGCTGGATTGGCTAATTCACAACCTCGATGTCTCCTGCTGGGTGAAAGGGCAGTGGCCGATCTCTGCTCAGGGACAAGGCGGCCGACAGGTTCGGGAGGTCCCCGACCAACTATTCGACCACTATGCCGTGGAATTTCACTTTCCCGATGGCACAAGGCTTTTCGCCCAGGGCCGGCATCAGGCAGCCACCTGGGGATTTTGGGGCTGTGTCATTCACGGCAGCGAAGGCATGGCACTCCTTGGGGAAGGGATTGCAGAACCGCGGATATATCGCGGCCACCAACCCGAGAATGATGCCCTGCTGTGGCGGTACGAAGGACCTCCATGTAATCCCTATCAGCGGGAGATGGACCTCCTTTTCGAGGCTATCCGCAACGATCAGCCTTACAACGAAACCGAACGATGTGCCTTCGCGTGCATGGTGGGAATCCTGGGACGGATGGCCGCCGAGTCCGGAAAGTTCATCACCTGGGAAGAGGCTATGGCCTCCCAACTGGAGCTGGCTCCTGGTCTTGATAACCTAAAATCTTTGGATGATCCAGCTCCTGTGATGCCGAATGAACTCGGTCAGTATCCGATTGCCAAACCAGGAATCACACAAGTTTTGTAGAGGGGCTTTTCCCGATTGGAAGGGGCCTGAGATAACTGCCGCATGGATCTTCCCCCGCCAAAGGAGGGGAAGCCCTCGAAATCCAAAGGCCCCACTTGCCTGGGGTGGGGGGTCCGGGGTGGCCCAAATTGGGCTGCTCCACTGCCGCCCGGGGGGGCAATGTCGTCAGAATAGACCCCTACAGTCGTCACTGAGACCGTCTTGGCAATTAGAGCTTTGAATTCTTGGCGATTAGAGCTTTAAGTACGGGGATCTATTAGTTGATGTTACTGAGGCTTGATCAGCCATTAATTGGGCCTCAATGAAATTAGGGGTCAATGACGGCCGCTTAAGACTTTTGGAGGGAAGAACTTCTCTCCCGATGAAACCGGGCTTTCCCACTCTCCCAATGCCCCAAGCGGTGAACCGCTGAATATGGCGAAATGGTAACCTTAGAGCCGGTCTCCTGAGCTCGGGCATCCGAGGCTTTGTCTGATAGCCGGAGGGAGGGAGTGGAGAAGTACCTGAGTTCCCGCCTCTACTTGTCGAGACACGGTGCAAACCTTACGACATTTTCCAGATTTCGCAGGTAAGTGGGGTTTCTCAAGGATCCAAAGCAGCTGGCAGAAAGGTGGTGGCTTGTCCGCTTGCTCCATCTGACTTTCAGCATGAGGTGGTTTGTTAACACGTTCCGCCTTGCCGTGGGCAATGCTAGGGAAGGATCCGGAGGTGCAGGCTTCTAGGCCAGCGACACGGAATTTCCGGGCATTCCTCCCGGTAAGATTTGGCCCAACAAAGAAGATTATTATAAACTTAGCCATTTTTATAATGATTGCAGCGAGGAATGTGATTGCAGCAAGGAGTGTGCAAAAACGTTGGGGGATTGGGACTGGGGGTCCGGGATTTCGCGGAAGGCAGGGATGCCGCTCGAAAAGATCGAACGGTGGTTCCGCAAATCACATGTTCCCACCGGTTTTACTGGCGGCCAAAGAGGGTTCACAGTGACCACAAAAACCGACCGCGTGGGAGTTGACGGACCTAGATCTGACCTTGTCCGCCCTTTGCAACCCCCTTGGCAGATTTCCGAACGGTAGTCTATAATCTTTCCATGAAGAGCTGATGAGCGAGCACGGCAATTTGGCCAGCATGAGCTTCTGGATCATCCAAGGGGACAGGTAGCTCAGTTGGTAGAGCACTGGACTGAAAATCCAGGTGTCGGCGGTTCGATCCCGCCCCTGTCCACTCCCAAAACGCTCTTGGGCTATTTTCTTGTCTCGGGCGGCCTCTAACCGGTCCGGCGGGGTGGTTGAGGAATTGAGCCGCGAAGAGCCGGCTTTCCGCAATCCCACCGTTTTTTCTCCATCGTTGCACCCAGGTTTTTTTTCGGATATTCCTCTCAGGTGCAGATGTCTTTGGAAAGTCCCAAGTCCTGTGTGTCCGTTACCCACCGCCACCTTGTGGTGACACCGAGCAAACCTCCTCAACTCGCGAAACTTGCCCGCTGAAAAAGACACTGGTCTTGGCTTTCCGCAATCCCCTTGGGTAGTGAGCACTTCCAGGCCGAGCTTTTCCGTTGCAGGGCTGAGTAGCCCCTTTGAAATCCTCTGAAGTGCTTCATCGCAAAACCTGGATTGTCACGCTGCATCTGTACAGTATGCAGGCACCAATTCGTGCCCGAACCTTCTTACCGGTTTTTTGAAAGAGGGGAGCATGCCGCCAGGAACTTTGTTCCTCCTGACCAGGTGGGTAGTTACCCCTTTTGGGACCTCAATTTTGGGTCGCCGAATGCCCCTCCGCACAACAAGCCTCCGTCTCACGTCCTGCTAATCCAGCAGCCCCTAACTGGCCGAAAAGGCTTCTTTAAGGTTTGGTTGATTAGGCGAACCAGTAACCAATTTCAAAACGCCGTTTTCCCAATCCAGTGCACGAATCACTTTCCCCAAGGCCCACCCAGCCGTCGAGTAGTCTTTCCTCTTCGCAAATCCGGGGACCACTCGCTCTCCGACAGACTGCAAAGTTCACGAGCAGGCTGAAACTCGGGAGTTTTCCGATCAAACAACTTCCAAAAATCCCCTCAGGCATCCTGACCCAGCGGTACCCATCCGGCCGGCAGGCTGCTCCAACCTGTCTCCGGAGTCCGCAAGAACCTCCGATGTTCGAGATCTACAAAAGGACTGCCTGCTACCTTTCCTCATGCGTCATGTTGCGGACATTCTGATCGAAAGCATTCAACTTGTTACCGCACTCGCCGTTTAATGATTGGGAACCCTTTAGCTGAGCATAGACTATCGAATGTTTTTTTGAGCGGATGATTGCTCCATGGCTCAAATGATGGGAGAGAGTTGATCCTGGGTCGAAAGATTTCAGTTTGGCCCAGGAGCACACCAGCTGTAGCACCCAGTGAAAATGTCTGGACAGGGCCGGGCGAAAAGTTCTGGGTGGGCGAAAGGCCGGCTTTCCAAGGTGCCGTCTTTACGGAAAGCCCGAATTCCATCTCCCACCCAACGCTATCACAGGTTTGGTCCCAGCACAATGCCAAGAAAAGCCTCCATTTACCGAAAAGGTGCCCTACCGCTGGGGAACTGTCTCCTTTATCTTCTTGGAAGTGGGCTGAGAAATTACAGTTCGTTGCGAGTCCGCAAAGGCCAAAGTGGGGTGATGCAATGAAATCTGGCCAATCCTCGCCGCATCCGTCGGACAAAGGACGATCTCGCCGAAAAAGGATCGTGCTTCGACCGGTCGGTTCGAGTTCCATCTACGAGTTCGCCTTCCCTCCCTGTGTGAAGGAACGAACCGAGGATATCCAGGAGGTGTACAAAATGCTCCAAGCGGGAGAAACCGAGGTAGCCCAAGCGGAGCTGTTGTGGCTGTTGGAAGAGTGTCCCGAGCTTTTGGAGGCCCACCAACTCCTTGGGGAAATTGCCCTCAGTGAAGGCAATCTAGCTAAGGCTCGAGCCCATTTTGGGCGGGCATTCGAGCTTGGACTGAAGGCGATTCCCCGGGAAGGAATCCCCGGCCGGTTGCCAGCGGACCGACCGGCCAATGCCCCCTTCTTCTACGCAGGCCGGGGACTTGCCATCACCCTTCGCCGTCTTGGGGAACAAAAGCTCGCTCAGGAGGTCCTTTATCGCCTCCTTGATCTCGATCCCAACGATCCGTTAAAGCTTCGGGAACTCCTGCAAGCAGAGTAATCACTGCCGAGTAATCACTCCTTAATACTGGGACTCCCACGGTAACATTCGGACTTCTGCGGTTTGGAGGTTGTCCTCTTGCCGTCAGGGGGCTACCATCTGTAGCAGGATCGGTTCTCCAACGTGACCGGTGATGCCCTGGCGAAACTACTCCCCTTCAAAACGGAGAAGTCGCCAAAAAGGACTTAGGTTTCTTCTGTTCAAATCTTTAGATCGGAGGAAAACGCTATGAGCCGAAGCGGCAACCCCTCTTCTCAAAATCAGGACCGGGCTACCCGTCCTGGAAATCAATGGGCGACCTTTGTCAACCGGCGGCATTTCCTCACGGGGAGTGCGGCTACCGCCGGCCTATCCTTGGCACGAATGGTCCATGCTGCAGAGCCAGGGGAAAAGAAAATCCGAATTGGCATTGTCGGGGGCCGATTTGGGTGCACCTTCCAATTTCATGAACACCCGCAGTGTGTGGTGGCTGCCGTGACTGACCTTCGGCCGGATCGTCGCGCGCGGTTGCAACAGGTCTACCGCTGCGAAACTGCTTATGAATCCATGGAAGTTATGCTCCGGCAACATCGCGATTTAGATGCTGTGGGGATTTTTACCGAGGCACCCAACCATGTGCCGCATACATTAGAGGCCCTTCGTGCTGGCAAACATGTGCTCTGTGCCGTACCGGCAGCCATGACGTTGGAAGAGTGCGAACAGTTGATCGAGGCCGTCCGAAAAAGTGGTCTTACGTACATGATGGCTGAAACGGGCTATTGGCAGCAATTTACGATCTCTGCTCGCGAGTTTTACCGCCAAGGGGCCTTTGGAGAAATCTACGCTGCCTATTCCATGTACAGACATCCAGGATTGGAAAACCTTTGGTTTGAAGGGGGAAAGCCCACCTGGCGACACGGTTTTCCCCCGATGCATTATCCCACTCACTGTACAGTTCACCTTATCGGGGTGACGGGAGAGCGACTTCGGGCAGTCAGTTGTGTGGGCTGGGGTGACGATTCGCCCTTGCTCCGGGGAAATCCCTACAATAACCCCTTCTGGAACGAAACCGCGGAATTCACTACGGACCGAGGGCATTCCTTCCGAGTAGAAGTTTGGTGGGCCGGGGCTCACCTGGGCTGTGAAAGGGCCGAATGGTATGGCACCAAAATGTCCTTCGTGACTGAGAACCGGTTGGGAACACCTTATACCCTCATCCTCACCAGCCCGTTGGAGGAGCTTGATAGCGGTGGGTTCCGTCGGGCGGCCGCCCGGGTGGAACGTTATCAGGTGCCGCAATGGTGGAACACAGAGCTGTTACCGCCTCCCCTCCGGCATGATTCCGGTCACGAGGGTTCCCATACCTTCATCACCCACGAATTTATCTCTTCCCTAGTGGAAGGCCGCCGGCCGGCTGTCGATGTGTACGAAGCCGTGGCCTACACCGCTCCAGGGATCGTGGCCCACCAGTCGGCATTGAAAGGCGGAGAACGGCTTACAATCCCGGATTTCGGCCGAGCCCCCGGGTAATTCTGCCCGGATCGAGTGCTCTTAGCCTTTGTTGGGAAAAGGGTGCCGGAAATTAAAAAAGCTCCCCGGATATAAGAGAGCCGGTCTACCCATTGTCGCAAGTTCAGCGGCTGGCTGCTTCGCCTCCATCTGAGGTCAGTCTGGGAAAAGCCGCAAAACATGGCCAGAAGATCGGTTCCAAGCGAATTCATACTGCTATCCTCAGCGAATTTCCCCCCGGGCCCTTTCCCAGACTTGCCCGGGAGAGGGGGCGAAAGGGGTCTTTGGGATCTGGTGACGATAGCTCCGGCCAAATGACTCTTATGGCAAAACCCTTTGTGCTCGATTCGCGAGAAAGTTCGGATCCGCTCCTATTCCCCCGAGTTCCACCGGGGTTTCCGAAGGTTTGTGCGGGACGGACTATCCGCCAGGGTTGGTTACCCTGACGCTGGGTAGCCGCGGTGAAGTAGGGAGGATCAATTAGCCTGCTAGGCAAACGTCGGGAAAAAGCGGCAGGGGTTCTGCTCTCACCATTAGGGGGAGATTTTCCTGGAGGACTGTTCGCCCATTCCTTGATGGCCGGGTTTCCTCTTGAAAAATTCCTCCGGCAGCCCTGTATGGGGGGCCTTTTAATGGTCAAAAGGGGAAACGATTAGCCAAGGACTCCCCCGTTTCCCTTCTTTGATGGGCTCGAATTTGAGTACACAATCTTGATGATCAACATAATAAATTGCCAGCTATCGAAGGGGCCGCTTTTCTGGTGACACCCGCGATGGGGAGAGATGGCCAGCGGGCATCGCTCCGGCCCAGGGTACAACAGAGCTTTGAGAATCAGAAAATGTCGCCAAGTATACAATGATGACCAGTTTACTTGCCTAATAATGCGGTAAGGTAATAGCTTGGCGAAATTTAAGGAGAGTACCTGCAGGGGTGAGACCTGAGGGAACAGCAGGTTTTCTCCGAGGCGGGAGCGGAGGACTGGCTGCCGGGAACTGGCAATTCCGAAGGACCTCGTGGCATTGGCAGTAGAAGTAAGCAGATTCCAAACGAGCACACCGGCCAGAGAAGCATTCCAATACCACGGATAAGAGAAAACCTTATCAAGGTCCACCAAATCCCAAGTTGGCTGAGCGACTTCATCCGGGGCCGACCTGGCGGGAACGTTCACGTTGATGGGAAATTCCCTAGGGTTTGAAGCCACAACGAATTTCTTGCGAAATCGATAAACTTGGCGTTCCCGAAAGCCGATCTAGTGCAAAGCCTGCTCCTAGGATTTCTGATCTTTACCCGAGGGAGCAAATGCCGGCACAATTACGTGCCTTTTTCATCAGGCTCAAAACCGCCGGCGAGCGGTTTCAGGAAGGTCAAAAGCGGGCCCTCTCACCCGCGGTGAAAGAATGATCCAAAGAGCTAGCCAGTCTCGGAACGCTTGGTCCAAACCTGACAAGGGAGGTCGTTAGTTCTTAGCAAGGGAGTGCTTCCAGTGAAAAAGTCTCATCCTGCAGTCTGGGTAACTCTTGGCGGCCTAATCATCGGTGCTGCGGTTCTGGCAATCGCTCAAACGCCTGGGGTAAGCCGACCAACCACCCCCGCCCCAACCGGCGGACCATATGTCGCCGTGATTGACGTAGCCTACATCTTTAAAAACCACGCTCGCCTCAAGCAGATGATGGACAATCTGAAGGCAGAAATCCAGCAAGCCGATGCCCGTATGCGGGCGGAAAACGAGGCGATTCGCCAGCTTATGCAGCAGCTAGAACAAGAACGCCCGGGCACACCCAATTACAAACAGCTTGAGGAGACTATTGCTAAACGTCGGGCAGATCTTCAGGTTCAAACGGCCTTGCAACGAAAGGAATTCCTCACTCGGGAGGCGAAGTTGTACTACTCCGTCTACCAGGAAATTGAACAAGTGGTCCGCTATTTCGCAACCCAGAATAACATTGCGGTGGTTTTGCGATTTAACGGCGAGGCCGCCGACCCTGACGATCCCGACTCCATCCTCCGCGAAATCAACAAGCCGGTCGTCTATTTCGCCCAAAGTTTGGACTTAACTCCTCTGGTATTAGAGGCCTTGAATCGGAGTGCCGCCCAAACAGCAACACCGCGGCAGCCCACCACGCCCACTACTCGGCCGGGTCTCCCAAATCCGTACTAAAAAGCAGCCGAGCGGTCCCCCGTTTTGGACCCGGAAGGTTGGAGCTTCCGTCTAAAAGAAATTGGCTCGTGATGAGAAAGCCAACGCCTATAGCTTGTGCATCGAATAGGTCCTACACGGGATAATTCTGGGCTTTGTAGACAAATATTCACATCGAGCTATCCTACTCGCAACTCGGAAAACAACATCCACTAATTCAAGGTGATGAGCCGAAGCCGGTAACATCGGGGCCAAGGTAGCACCATCAAGCAAAAACTACCGGGACAACAGTCGTTGCATCAACCTGTAATACTAAAAGCGGAAGACCTTCCAAAACCGATGAAAGTCTCAGGTTTCTTAAAGGGAATTTAGTGAAGATTGAGGATTGATTGTCGGGCACTTATTCGCCCACGTCCCTCCGAGCATGGAGAAAGCCCGGAACTTCCACCGCATCAAGGGACAGCACAAAACGCTGACAAACCTGTGCACAAATTTTTTCCGCCGGGCTTGAGGTGGGCTGTGATTTGAACGGAGAAAAAGTCTTCCTAAGCGGAATAGATCCTTCGGAGCTGGAATCCCGCCCTTCGGAACTTTGAGCTTGCTTTTTTAGGGATGAAGTGCCTTGTTCCAGGATGGAAATCTTCGACGGTTCTACCCTGGCTTGCCGCGGCGTCAACGCACGATCGCTCGGCCCGTGGTTGTTGAGGGGTATGGCCTATGGTGGGGCCAGGATGTACGCGTGGAATTCCGCCCTGCTCCGCCCAACCAGGGGATTGTATTTGTTCGTCGGGATCTACCTGGTTTTCCCCGCATACCTGCCCGGATTGAATACCGGGTAGACTCCCCCCGCCGCACGTGTCTTCAACGCGGGGAGGCCCGGGTGGAAATGATTGAGCACGTGATGGCCGCTCTGGCGGGGCTAGAGATCGACAACTGTGAGATATGGACCACAGCTGCCGAGATGCCGGGACTCGACGGCTCGAGTGCCCCCTGGGTGGCGGCTCTCCAGAGGGCGGGAATTGTTGACCAAAATGCCCTTCAGCCCTCTTTGCGGATCGAGCGGCCTATCCGCGTCACTGAGGCAGACCAATGGCTGGAAGCCCGCCCCACCAACGCGGAGAAGTCTACATTTGTTTATTATCTCGATTACGGCCCTGCCAGTCCGATCCAACCGCAAGTCTTTGCTTTCACATTGACCCTCAACGCCTTCGTGTGTCAGCTCTGCGATGCCAGAACGTTCCTTCTCCGTTCTGAGGCGGAGGCCCTCCGACAAAAAGGAATCGGAAGAAGAACGAGCTTCCGCGATCTCCTCGTCTTGGACCAAGATGGTCCGGTGGAAAATACCTTCCGCTATCCCGACGAGTGCGCGCGACACAAAATCTTGGATATGATCGGAGACCTTGCACTGGCAGGAATCCCCATCGTCGGGCACTTCATTGCCTACCGGAGTGGCCATCGTTTGAACGCTAAGCTCACCGAGACTCTATTGGCAGAACACCGAGCACTGGTGGCAGAAAGGAAATGTGCTTGAAGGAGAACTGGGCAAATTAGCTCGGTTCGGCATTTCCCCTTTGGAAGGCAATTTCTGGGCGAAATTCTTGTCGGATCCGAACTTGGCAAGGAACCTACCCGCAGTTCCCAGGACAAACACGCACTCTCTTATTTTTCTCCTCAGCCCAAAAGGCCCCCTTAGAGACTGTGTTCAAATTCGGAAAACGGCCCCTGTTGACCGGCACAGAGGATCTTTCCCAACGTTTCGCCCGGTATTACAGCACCGCTGTAGGTGGGGAGGCATGTTAAAGCACGAACTATCGGAGGCATGGTGAGGCGGAAACTAAGGAAAATGCAAATTAGCCGCAACTTCTTCTGGTATCGAAACTTAAGGCAAGTCTGGTGGCCGGGGGTTTCTTGTCATCCAATGTGGAGCCGAAACGGCCGGATTGCCCAAAAACCGCGGAAAGAATGGCCACCAACTTCAGCCCGGCGAACTCTTGGTGATTTGAAGACAGTTTCCTAGGACCACAGTCGCACCTCCTCAGGACCCGCTCGGGGACCTTCGCCCGCTCTTTCGGGTGGGAGATGAGATTTGCGGATGGAAAGCTTCCTCTGGGGCACTGAATTTCAGCAAATTTGCGGAATGCTATCACTTAGTTCGGGCACTGCCGAGGAACTGGGCTTTCCGCCTACCCCCGATTCTCGGCGAATTACTGGCGGATGATCTCGAATCTGCCGTTCTCCCCAAAAAGAAGCAACTTCCCGCAAAGAAGGGTGCAAAAGGAACAAGTCTCGCAATTGGTTTGTGTTAGTTCAGCACTCCTAGTGATTTTCTGACAGTTAGCTCGTGCTAGCATCAAGTTTTCTCGGGGGGCCACTGCTGGTATTATCAAGGCCCGTCCCGTCGAACTACTCCGATAGGAAGAAAACCTCCCGAAGCGGTCCTTCTTCCAAATCGGGGGAAGCTAGCCTAATCAGGGAAAAAATGCCCTTCTGCCGAGAGAGATATTCTCGCTATTCTCTTGCCCCTTGGATGAGGCTGATTGAAAGCCCAATCCAGGGTTCGCGGAACTAACTCAGCCTAGTTTTCGCGGTGTAGTGTGCGGGATAGCCGGTCTGCTCCGGCTTTTGACGGGAGCCTTAGTCCGGGCTCCTAAGCCCAAAGCACAGGAGAATGATCATGAGTCGCCGCATCTCCCCCCTGGCCTACGTGCATCCTGGGGCAGAATTAGCAGAGGATGTGGAAGTAGGGCCCTTCTGTTACATCGGGCCTAATGTGCGGATTGGCCCCGGTACTCGCTTGCATAATAATGTGACCCTTTTGGAGAACGTCATTATCGGGTCGCACAACGAAATCTTTCCAGGCACAGTGATCGGTGGCCCTCCCCAGGACGTCAGCTATCGGGGCAGCGAAACTTGGGTGATTATCGGGGACCACAATATCATTCGCGAATGTGTAACCATCAACCGGGGAACGGAGAAAGAAGAAGGAGTAACCCGGATTGGAGACCATAATTATCTGATGGCATGCTGCCATGTTGCTCACGATTGCTGCCTAGGGAACCACATCATATTAACGAACGGAGTACTCCTCGGGGGGCATGTGCATGTGGAAGATTATGCCGTGATCTCCGGTGGAGTGGGGATTCACCATTTTGCCCGTGTGGGGAAATACAGCTTCGTGGGTGGGTTAAGTGCCGTGCGGCATGATGTTCCTCCGTTTATGCTGGTAGAAGGCCATCCCGCCCGGCCGCGATGCGTCAATACTGTCGCCCTCAAACGCCACAATTTCCCCCAGGAGACCATCGATTGCCTGACAGAAGCCCACAAGCTTCTCTACCGGACCCATGTCGGCCTAGCCAATGCCCGGGAGATCCTCCGGGCTAAAGGGCGACTTGTCCCAGAAGTCCAATACCTGCTGGAATTCGTGGAGTACCAACAGCACGGTCGCCACGGTCGAGGACGGGAAGCCATCCGGAGGGCAGCGTGAAACGGATTCGGATTGCCGTTATTGGCTGCGGGCATATGGGCAGCCTGCACGCCAAAAAATTGATCACCCTACCCCAAGTGGAACTGGTTGCCGTTGTTGACCCCGATCCCCAAGCCCGGTTCCGACTCGCGGAAGCCTGCCGGGCGGCCCCCTTGCCCGATTTTCGCTCCCTTTTTCTGGATCGGCTCGATGCCGCGGTGGTTGCCGTGCCCACCCACCAACATGCCCGAGTGGCCGCCGAATTCCTCGCCCGAGGAATTCATGTGCTGGTGGAAAAACCCCTCGCCGATAGCGAGGAAGCAGCAGCCCAACTCGTCTCTCTTGCCGAACGCAAGGGTGCGATTCTTCAAGTCGGTCATATCGAACGGTATAACCCCGCCTTTCAATTTGCAGCCGACAGAATTAAGCACCCCTTGGGAATCAGCACGATCCGTTTCGGAAAGCTGCTTGGCCGAAACGTGGTTACCGATATCGTGTTCGATTTACTAATCCACGATCTCGACCTAGCAAGCCACCTCGCCAACGCCCCGGTGAGTTGTATTCAGGCAGCCGGCTGGTCGCTGGCCGGCGAATGTCTCGACTTTGTTCAGGCTTTTCTCTTTTTTGCTAGTGGAGTGCAAGCCCTTTGCACCGCATCTAGGATCCACCCCCAAACCGTTCGGCAAATGGACGTGTTCGACAAAACATGGTTTTTCCAACTAGACTTAGGAGCTCGGAAAGTAACCACGATCTCCAGAACCCAGGCCGAGGAGTTACCGGAAGGTGCAAACTCTCCTCCCAATTGCTCCCGAACCCATCTAATGTGCACCTTTACAGGTACCCCCGAGGGAAAGAGCGAGCTTTCCATCGCCCGAGAGGAGTTCGCCTTCCCGCATGCGGATCCCCTGACGGCCGAGCTGGAAGACTTCCTGCAAGCGATCCGATCGGGACGTTCACCTAGGGTTGACGGATACCAAGGTTTGACGGCAGTCCGACTGGCAGAAAAGATCCGAAGTCTCATTCTTGACCAGTGGCATGGTCTTCCGCCGGGGCAGCCTATCGAATCTCTTCCGCGGGAAAGTCGACTGCCCTTGGCCGGTCCACATTTTGGAGCTATTGCCAAACCGCCTGTGCCCGACTCCCCAGTTACCCGCTCCTCCGATAGCGTTTGAGACGGAAACGTAGCGGAATTCCCGCGATCTCTTTGCTCTGGGATCTTACCGGGGTTCGGATGGGTGGACGAATGTCAACTCACCGGGACCTCCAACAGGTCACCTCAGGGATGTAGTTCCCCGAACGCTGGGCTAAAGCCACAGCCAGCAACAACGGCCCCCCTTGGAAGCCGAACGCATAAGAGCGTGGTCCTGGCAGGCATCACGAACTAGAGAAGCCGGACTGAGACTTCCGAAGTAACAAGAGAAAAGAAATTGGGGAACGATGCTTGCGGTGATACCCTTCGTATCTCTCTCGCGATTTTAATTATCGGCTAACCATCTTCCAAACTCCGAAGCGAGCCAACAGAGAGTTAAAGCTACCGCTCCAATCGGCCCTCCGGCTCCCCAACCTATGCCTAGCGAGGCGAAAAATCCGACTCCCCTTCCCAATTTTCTGGCAGTTTTCGGGTCGGCACCACCCATGGTAGCCGAGAAATGTTCTACTACAAACTGGGCAACATCCGGAGCAAGAAGGACGGGCATACCCAGCCGGACAGGAGTCTTCGGAGCCAGCCTCGGAGCTACTTTAATCATTCGATTGGCCAAAGCTTCCACCACGGGTTTTGCTGCCAACTTGTTCTCCACCGACGTTTGAAGCCGAGCAAGGGACTCAACCTGCGAACTTCTTGCTTGGCCCGTTTTGCACCAGGTCGCGAAATGCTCGCAATTGTTGTTGAAAAGATGGTACCCTTCCTCCCCAACGCGTGATAAAGCCCGAGCCACCACAACATCCGGAGGATCACATTCTGAAGGTGCATATTGCCTTACCTTCACCTCCCGACCATCGGCAAATTCCTCAATAGAGATGCGGCGGATCCGGGGCACGTCACGAGGTACCCCCGTCTTCTTCCAATCGTTATACAACTCAACCACCGCCCCATCCCCCACGTAGATCCCGTGGTGCGTGAAGAACCCATAGCTAACGTAAATGTGATCACCGGGATTCAAAGAATTCATGGTAGGAATCCTTCTCTATTTATAAGAACTCAGTTTTGAGTTGTCCCCGATGTCGTCCATCTGTTGTCTGCAGTACTCCCTGCAGAGCATCACCTCCCTCAGTTATCTTTACGAATGAAAAGCCGAAATCTGGACAGCCGAGAAAAGAAAATCTCTAGACCGGCCCCAAAAGCGAGCATAAAAAACCCGCTCCTCCTCTGTGGCCTACTACCATCTCGGAAGAGCGGGGGTTGTATTACCAGTTGCTTCAATAACGAGGTTTTAGTCCAAGATTTATTGCGGTCTACCCGCCGGATCTAAGATCCTCAAAGAAGCTTGGGGATTTCCCAAATCCAGCCTAGCCCCGCCAGCCACCGCAAAAGAATTGTTACCAGTAAGTAAAAGCCGAAATGAAGAAGAGCCGTCCCAAAATCGAAATCAAAACAGGCCAGAGCGGCAATGGCTCCTAAGATCACAAAGGGTGTGCCCACCAAAAGCCAGTTCCAAATTTCCCCCGTGAGATATTGGGCTCCAAAAAAACTGAAGCCAGCCCAAATGGCCACATAGGCAGCTGTGCAAATGGCTGCCCGAATCATTAGCACCCGACCCTGATAGGGCTCCAACTCTTCAACATCATAGAGCATGTTGTAACCACCAAGAACCAAGGGGAAGGTAACGAGGACAAGGCCCACCCCGGTCAATATGAAATTGTCTCGGAAGAGACCCGCATAACCTAGGATCGCAGTAATCAGGAGGACGGCCACGGTGCCCCCGGCGATCGCCACTGCCATCGGCAAAGGGATTTCAAACATCCGGCGAGCGATCGGCTTTGCAATAGGCCGACCGCTTTTCCCACGCCCGGCAGAGGCAAATTCCTCCGGGGCATGGATGATGACCTCCTCTTTTTTGGGAATTTGAATGATCGTCTTACAGTTCGGACAAGGGCCCGACTTACCCGCAAATTTGTCGCTAACCGAATAACGCTTGCGACATCCGGGACAGACAACAATGATCGGCATGACGTTTTCGGCTACTACCTTCTATGATTGAGGACCTTGGTTTGATGGAAATCAGAAACCGCCAATGTTGCCCTATTTGATCCCTCGAAAATACCCACAATCATCTTTAGTTCATTAGTTTCACGAATCGGGTGCTCCCCGACGCCAACCGTTGGCAAGCTCTCCCTCTGCCAAAACGCGGTAACCACGAGAATTGAGGGCAGTCAAGGCTGCCTCCCAGTTCTCAACCATTATGCCTACCACCGTGTTACCGCCGGGACGGGTTCGCAGAGGGAAAAGATGAACAACTTTAACACCTGCTTGGAGCAGGCTGCGGCAAAGTCCCACAACACTTTGACGTTCGGAAAGCAATTCGACGGCAAGAAGGCGACTCTCCAAAATTGCCAAGCCTGCCCTCTCTAAAATCTCTCTCCCCACGTCAGGATCGCTAAGCACGAGCCGAATCAGCATGCATTCGGGAGTCTCCGAAACGAATAGCCCGAGCAGCTCGATCCCGCGTTGCTCAAATCGATGGAGAAGTTCCATCAGTTGGGAGCTGCCCCGTTCCATCAGTACCGTAAACTGGAGCACTCTCGCCGGAGCTCCGGAAGTTTTCCCATTTCCAGATCCGCCAGCTCCGGAACTGGCCATCGGTTTGCTCTCCCAATTTCTGCAAAGGGGGCATCTCCGGTGCCAACGTTGCGGAGGCGTCCTTGCTATGAGCGTGGGTCAACCCTCGGCTGGTATCTCTTCCCTCCTCAAAAAGCAACCTTTAATTCTCAACCGCTCAGTGACATTTCTCGAACGTCTTTCGGGACCCCAATTGGGCATAATCCGTGCAACCCCCAGCAGCTCTCTTTCCGTCGAAAATACGAGGTAACAAGTTATCCTTTCGCGAACCGCCCCTGGCATCCGCGAGGTACCTTTATGTGCCATGGACACCGGTGGGGAACGTTGTTTCCCATACAACTTCTGGTTTGAATGACAGCTTTCCTAATTTGTTGCCCCGCTAATTCTAGGACCTAGCCCATGGAGGCATTCTCAGAGCAAGCCACTCGGACCTACCCAGTCGCAATGCTACTGGAGTCTGACGGTGAGCGGGGTATCTCCACAAACTATTTTCGAGAAGGGCTGCGGACGGCTCAATAACTATTGCCCGCGGAACTTCCATCTTGAAACAGAACCACGAACTTCGAACCCATTGCTCAACAAAATTATCCCAGAGAAGGGACACCCCAAAGTGCAGTTTGCGGCCGAGTGGTCCTCAGTGCGAACTTCGCAGTGATCTCCTTCCGGCCTCCGTAAAAAGCCGTCCTAATAGCTTGTAACTGAGCCTGGTAAAACGTCCGCTGGGAGCACTCCGATTTTTTCCAACAAAGCCCCCTAATTACACGCGTTGAACTATCCCCTACCTATTGCCACCACCTCCTATCGATACCGCCAGGCCTCGGGGGGGAATTTGATGTCTCAAGGCCACCCATCGACTCTCAAAGCCCACCACGCAAGTCACGAGGGCCTTCCCGAACATCCAGTCCGAGCCGACCGCCGGGGATAATCGAAACCCAACCGCACCATCCCACGACAAACGGCCACCAGGGTATCAAACCCAGTCCAAACCGGTCTCTCGGCGGAGGCGGTGTTCGAAATCCCCTAACAGCCCGCCAATTACATCCCATCGGTCGCGGCGTCGGAGTTCAATATCACCCTGCCGATTGATTCGAACAATGCTATCTTCCCGAAGACCCACCCTTGCCAGCTCCTCCGGCGAAGGCTCCCCGTCGGTAAGAATTCGGAGCAAAACCCGCCCGGTTGTCTCGATGAACTGGGTCTTCTTTGAAGACTCGGGTAAAAATCTGCTCATATTCGCACCCCACCCGAACTTCCCCTGCTACCTATTGTGAAAAGAATGCCTCTTGAAAATATAGGGAATATATTCTGAAGCCACAGAACCCGACCTACTCCATTAGAATGCGACCGCAATCTGCTTGAAAGCTCGATTTTTCACATTTTCTTTCGCGGGAAAACGAGGAATTCTCCGACAAAGTTCAGCCCGCAGGCTTCAAAGAGCAAGCATCAGCCCCTCCCTTCCGCTGCCCAAAGCTCAAGCCATAACTACTTAGCCTCTCTGGGGTGCTTCGGATGTTGGCCAGCGGCTTCCGGCAGCCCCTGACCCCGCAATTCCTCAATCTCTGCCGCTTGCCGAAGGCACTAATCCCGCGGTGTTCCCAGCGAGCCGGTGCCCCCAGTCCTGCCGCCGAACCGTCCCTCGTCCTTTTAAGCTTACAGACAGCCAAAATTGCTTCAAGAAACCGGAAGGTGACGGACTTCCTTAATGTCCGTAACCCTCCCATCCAAGGTGCTACCCCACTCGCAACCCGGTAGGACCAGCCATTCGCCTGCGGTGACACACGATAAAACCGGTGGCACTTTTCTTCCCTCCTGCCCCACTTGGGGGTTTTACCAGCTGGGCCGGCAAACCGGTGTGGGAGAACAGGCCCTCATCCTTCCCCGACATATGCAACGAACACTTTGAAACCCACAACCCGAGGAGCCAACTTCAGCAGCGGAAACAGCACTGTCCGCACAAGATTTCCCAGAACCCAGGAGCTATCGTACCCAGGAAAAAGCCGTCCTTCAAGTTGGGGATATGGTCCCCTCCGCCGGTGGCCTAATTGTTAGGATCTTGGCCCATTAAAAGTCTTCGAAGCAGCCCAGGAAAGTTGGCCCAACCGACTTCCCGCCAACCAATGCTCTCCAGCTGCCGGGTGACTCACCATTCGACCTTCTGCCCACCCTCCCGAAGTGTGATTCAACCGGTCCGCGGGCCATGGGTAAAGGAACAGTGGATCCCTTTGTAGCCGGACAAGGCGGATTCGGGACCTCCCGTGTGGCCCAATCGGGATTCACGACCCTTACGGGATGAGTAGGACATAGGTATTGATGAGTCACCCGGGGCACGGAGGAAAACCTTTTGGGAAAAGCTCGAAGGTATGTTTCCGGGGTTACTGGAGAATGACTCAGGTAGTTCGGAAGGTATTGCCGGCTTCAAAACAGAGAAAATAGGGGATCTAATCCGCCTTGACTTCTTGCGTTTTGCTCGGAGTAAAATGGCCGCAATTGCCATAATGAGGGTTCCAATGGGAAACTGAGACTTTCTTGAGGAAATGGGGTGGCCCGGCACAGAGCAGGCTTTGTGGGCCCCTCATGCTCGAGAGACATCGGATAGAGGTTGGAACAGCTCCGACCCTTACAGAGCAAGCCGTAGTTCCCTGAGGCCTGGGGGTGCGGCGGTTAAACCTCTGGTATTGCAAATCAATTTTGAAATGTCTGGTGGGGGGTTGGCACTTAAAATGTCCCCTCATCTTTCGGCCAGATGACGGATATCGCAGGAAGGTGGTGCCGATAGCAAAAAATCACCCCACCTAGGAGCAAAGACCTTTCTGTTTTCCGCGAAGGGATTAGTTGGGAGGTGGCCTAATCCCTTTGCCGAAGGTAGAGACCGTTCATAATCCCTTCCAGAGGCGAAAAGATGGCAGATTTGGTTCGCCTGCTTGAAATCCTGGCTTGTCCCCGATGCAAAGGGGACCTTCAATTGGCCGATAAAGCCGCGGTAGAACAACTAAATCAGCAGTTTAGATCGGAAAAAACCGGTACCAGTTCGGGAATGACTCAGCCCGGCTTAAAAAAAGCGATGGAAGCTGCCTTCATCTGTAACCGGTGTTCCCTGGCCTTTCCCGTGATTGATGGAATCCCGGACATGGTGCCGGAGGACGCCATTCCCTTGCCGACCCGGGATTAAAAGAAGTAAGCCCCCAGGACCGGATTCCATCCGTGCATCGCGGTGTTGTTCAAGGCAGACCGAGTAGTCCACTTGCCGCGGGTAATCTTGTGTTCCAGGTCTTCGCACGGTTGATGGAAAGCCCTGGGAAGGAAAGGCCATCCGAGGGACAAGCGAAGGGAGTACAAAGTTCGTAATTTGATTTCGACCTATTTCCGGCTGGCCAAGGTATCACAAAAGCTGCGGATTGTTGGAGAGGCTGTTACAACCAGCTTTTCCACCCTGCACAGATATGTTGAGGCGAAGGTGCATACAGATCGGCACGTACAATCGCCAAGAACGCTCAAGAGCTCTAACGCCGGGTACATCCCCAGAGCCTCCGAAGAATTCGTTTGTTGTTTTTAACGTCGATCGACAATCCCAGTCTGCACCCTACCGCAACCTGAAAAGCAAATTAAAGAAGGTTGCCTTTTGCCGAGGGTTGAATTATTCGGATTGTCCAATAGCTTAGGGATCGAATAAGAGAGAACTTCTACCGCAAGTTGCGGAGGGCAACGAAGTCTCAAGGAATCACGTTTGGTGTCAACAGTCGAGGCTAAGATCAAAGGAGCAAAATATCCATGTCAGAAAAAACTGTCTTCCAAAGGATCATCGATCGAGAAATTCCTGCGGAGATCGTTTACGAGGATGAGCAGTGCATTGCTTTCAAGGATATTCATCCGGCGGCACCGGTGCACATTTTGGTCGTACCTAAAAAGGCAATCCCTACCCTCAACGACGTAACTGCCTCGGACGAAGCTTTGCTTGGACATCTGTTCATTGCCATGAAAAACATTGCAGCCAAACTTGGGCTGGATAGGGGTTTTCGCGTGGTATGCAACTGTGGTCCTGATGCAGGTCAAGAGGTTATGCACGTTCACTTTCATATGCTGGGAGGAAGGACGTTCGGCTGGCCTCCGGGCTAGGTGGGGCCTCCTGCGGCTATCGACGGTCCCCCTCTAAACTAGCCACAGAGAGCAGCCCGACAGGCGATTGGGAGGGAAGTTGATCTTTCAGTAAAGAATCGCGGGGTAAGTCCAAGACCTATCGATCCAGACCCCCAACGGCGGAACGAACTCCCTGGTCCCAAAACCACCTTGGCGGGCATCGGGGTGAATTCACCCCCGGAACGTAAGCAGGGCTGAAGGAGAGCGGAAACAAATCGTAAATGCAAGTCCTGGATTGCCGGTTTGACGAGAAAGATCGGAGTTCTCCACCCCGAGCGACAAGCCCTCAACTTCCGCCTCAGTTATCAGACCCGGCTGAAAAAAATCTCTTTCAACAGATTATGGATGTTGTTCATTTCCAAGGCTAACTTCACCGTCCGGGCTAGCTGCGGTGCCACTTCTTAAAGATCCTGATTCGTCGAGGTGGACCGGCTGGGGGTCCCCGAAGAGTTCGTCAGGCAAAACTTGGAACCTTTGCCAACTGTTTCCCTCTGTAAAGCTTGGCATACACTACGAAAACGGCCGTTGTTTCCAGGATTTGTCACTACCTTTCCCCATTCAAAACTTTTAGACCAACCCCATCCTGGCAAGTTTCACAGCATCGTGGAAAAGCGGGATTGCAAATCAGGTTTGAACTCTTCGTCGTCTTTCGATAGCATCCTAGGTTGAGCTTGCCGCTAGGAGCATACGGCAAACCAAAGTTCTCGCGGATGGGAAGGGAGGCCCAGGTGAAAAGCTTTCTCCGTGCATTAAAGATCGCCCTTCGGTATCGGTGGAGTTTTTTCGGTGCAATCTTCTGTGCCATTGGAGTGGGCTTTTTCTGGGGGGCTAACATCGGTGCGGTATATCCGCTTGTAGAACTGGCTCTAGGCCAACAGCCTCTTATCCGGCGTTGGGAAGCGAAGCTCCAGGAAATCCAAGAGAGAATTTCCCTTCTCCACACCCAGCTTGCCACATTGGAACACGAGGCGGGAGGGAACTCGGTAGACTCCGATACGG
>Ga0071330_1064454_pt1 | contig 57067 bp, 58 predicted proteins | sample GBScel77sediment_FD_63802 | JGI IMG/M metagenome (GOLD analysis project Ga0071330, IMG submission 63802) | Hot spring sediment microbial communities from Great Boiling Spring, Nevada - Cellulolytic enrichment Sediment 77C v2 (version 2) | ecosystem: Environmental > Aquatic > Thermal springs >...
TTATGTAAGCCATGCGCCAAGGAGCCCATAGCCACTTCAAGGCCGCCTTACCTGTAATTGAAAGGATATAAAGCCATTTGTATGTTAATCTTTACGGGGAATGAGGCCGCCGTCCCAGACTGAGCTTATGATGTCGGAAGAGCCGAGCCGACCCCGAATATTCGATCTATAAAAACATGCCAAACTTTTCTAGAAAGCTTCCTACGAGTACGCCAGCTATCATCAGTAGGCCGAAGCGGAACGCAAGTTGCGCTGTCAGCGGGTCTGCTGCATCAGGTATGCCACGCTTAAAGATTCTGACAAGCCTTATCGCGCTCGGTATCGTTAAAATTACGAGGAGTGTCGTCGGAGGAAGCAGCGCGGCGACCACTAGCGCAAAGAGTATCAAATAAGCGGACAGTATCGAGTATTTGTAGAAGCTGAGGGAACGCTCTTTTCCCAAGAGCATCGGGAGCGTAGTAATGTTGACCGTTCTATCATAGTCTACATCACGCATGTTGTTCGCGAAGAGAACAGTCATAACAAGCACGCCTATGGGCAAGGATGCTATCACGGGCAGAGCATCTATCCTTCCTGTTAGGACGAAGTAAGTTCCACCTACCATGAGAGGACCCCACGTTAATAGGGCAGATATTTCGCCCAAAGCCCTGTGCTTTAGCGGAACAGGGTCTGCCGTGTAGAAATAGCTGAAGAACAGACCGGCTATAGTAAAGACCAAAACGACAGGCCCCCTCACCAACGAAAGATACGTCGCAATACTTAGAACCACTGCGTAAAGAGACGCTATCATAATCCTGAACGGCTTAACATCTATCTGACCCGAAAGTAAAGGATGCATCCTGTATCTAGTGGTAGGTGCACCATCTACATCGACCGTATGCTTCACGTCATAATAGTCGTTTAGCATGTTGCTTGCGGCATGGAACGCTATGAGACCAAAAAGCGTGAGCAAGAAGTATAAAGGTTCGAACGAGCCGACCCTCCAAGCGAGAGAGCCGGCCAACCCTACCGATACTACTGTCATCACGAACGACCATGGTCTCGTGGCTAGGAACCAAACTTTCAGGCTCATGTTCGACCGACCTTCTGAAACGAGAATTCCTAAATAAATTTTAAGCAATCTATAACAAAACGCGCCATCTCTTTTCTTTTTTTATGCTACTGCCCCTTAGAGGTATTCGGGTATTACACCTAGGGCATCTATTCTCGTTACCCAAATTGTAGGCGACGACCTCGTAGCCACTCCTAGCTATCAGCAGCTTTCTGCACGTAGGACAATATGTGCTCTCGAGTTCCGGCAAACCAACGTTTCCTACGTAGACGAACTTCACGCCAGCCTCTTGGGCCATTTTCTTCGCAGCCAGCAACTTTTCGAGGGGCGTAGGTGGTGAAGCGTACTTATGCGCCGGGTAGTATCTGTTGACGTGCAACGGAACATCCTCTCCAAGTATCGAGACATGCTTTTCCACAACCCATCTTATACAATCATCATCGTCGTTGAAACCAGGGACGATGAGGAACACCATCTCCACATGCGCGTTAAGCTCTATCGCATACTTCGCGTTGCTCAATACAACGTTCGGGTCCACACCCCTCAAAATCTTAGTGTGGGACTTCGGGCAACCTTTTATGTCTATGGAAAAACCATCGCACCCCGATTCGATTAGGGCCTTCAGCGAGTTACGGCTGAAATATCCGTTCGTGACAACCGTGGAGTAGAGCCCTTCCTTTTTGCCAAGCGAAAACACATCCAAAAGGAAGTCGACTTGGGTAGCAGGTTCGTTAAAGCTGGCACAAAGACCTTCATCGCCGAATGCTTTCGCCATCTCCACTAAATCCTCTGGAGAGTATCTAACACCAGAATCTGTCGGAGGTCTGCTGAAGCTGATTCCATGATTCTGGCACCAAGGGCAGTAGAAGTTGCAGCCCCAGTTCGAGAACGTAAGCGCAGAAGAGCCAGGCCAGTAGTGGAAGAACGGCTTTATCTCTATGGGCCTGCTCTCTATCGAGCTTAGGAGACCATAACCAACATGAAATATCTTTCCGCCAATGTTCGCGTAGTTCCAGCAGATCCCAAAGCCGCCATCCCTTATGGTGCAAAACCTACTGCAGGCCCTACACCTCGCCTTACCTTCTCCGAGTTCCTCTTGAAATTTCGCAAGCGGATATTCCATCAAAATCATCAAGGCTTTAGATGAAATATAATCGTAGCGCTATGGAACTATTCCTAAAGACCTCAATCTTGAACCGAACTTCCTCCAGTCCTCGAAGAGGACGTCCCGAAGAGGCGGGTTCCTGAGGGCCGAGGCCGGATGATACATGGGAACGATTATCATGGACTGTGTTAGCATCGATACCTTGAAGAACTTTCCATGAATCTCCTCCATGGGTGCCGGCTCCATCCCGAATTTCTTCAAGAGATAGCTTGCCGCCACGTTCCCTAGGGGGACCAGAACCTCTGGGCTTATTAGGCCTATCTGCTCGTCAAGGTACGGTGTGCAGGCCTTTATCTGCTCCTCTGTCGCCCGGTTCTCCGGAAGGAAGCACTTGAGAACGTTGGTTATGTACAGGCGTTCCCTATTAAGTCCGGCCTCCTTAATGAGCTCATCGAGAAGCTTTCCGGCTGCCCCGACAAATGGTCTGCCTTGAAGGTCCTCTTGCTTTCCGGGCCCAAGGCCAACGAGCATGATCCGAGCATCCGCCGGCCCTTCGTCGAAGACTGCATTTTTTCGGGTCTTCCAAAGAGAGCACTTCCTACAAGTTTTGACCTCATTTCGGAGGGCCTCGAGTCTTGAACTCGGATCCAAATCGTTGGAAACTACTCTCTTAGGGCTTTAAGGTTTTGCGCCCGGTAAAGTAAATATATCGTCGCCCTGCTCAGCATACTCTCCGGATGCAGTTCATCCTTTACACTACAGGACGTTGTAACCTCTCGTGCGACTACTGCGGAGGGAGCTTCGACCCGAACGTCGTCCCATGGAAAGTGGAGTATAGAATCGGGTTATTGGATGACCTGATTAAGGGTGGAGACATCGTCGCATTTTACGGGGGCGAACCTCTGCTGAACATGGCATTCATGAAAGACGTCGTAGAGAGGTTTCCGGATGCGCGGTTCGTTGTTCAGACGAATGGGCTCTTGCTCGATAAGCTGAGTCCGAAGCTTCTCGATTCGCTCTCTGCAATCCTCATATCCATAGACGGCCGGGAGGCGGTAACCGACATGTATAGAGGTAAGGGGGTTTACAGGAAAGTGCTGAATTCTGCGAATGTCGTGCGCGCAAAAGGGTTCGAAGGGGAGCTCCTCGCGAGGATGACTCTGACTCGTCACTCTGATGTTTTCAGCGACGTGATGCACCTGCTAGACCTCGGCATCTTCGACTCGGTCCATTGGCAACTCAGCTTCGTCTGGGTTCCGATAGAGTCGTGGCCTGATCTCTGGCGGTGGATCCGCGAATCTTACATGACCGGGCTCAGGAAGCTTTTCGGTGAATGGCTTGCTAGGCTCGAGCGAGGCGAAGTTCTCGGAATAGTCCCATTCCGTGGAATACTCAAGAGGGTTCTGAGGGGCGGACCAATTCCACCATGCGGCTCTGGGACCGAGTCTTTCACGATCCTGACCGACGGAAGGGTTGTATCTTGTCCGATAGCGGTCTCGGAGGGATGGGCTTTCGTGGGCCGCTTGGGAAATGTCTCAAGGTCAGATCTCGAGAAAAGGAAGCCGATCGTCAAGGAGCCATGCAGTTCGTGTGACCGTCTAAAAGTCTGCGGGACTAGATGCCTCTACACGCATCTCGAAAGGCTGTGGGGAGTTGAGGGTGTCGAGGCCGTTTGCGAGTGCTCAAAGTTCATCATCGACCTCGTCGAGAACAACCTGAAAAGGATTATGAACGCCATATCGGGGTCGCGACTCAGGCTTGAGGATTTGATGTACCCAGAGTACAACAATACCGTGGAGATAATGCCTTGAATGAAGCCGGGGTCGGGATTTGCACCCGAGTAGAGCGGCTCTGCAGGCCGCCGCCTAGCTGCTCGGCCACCCCGGCAGTCCCTACAAAAATTGTTTAGAACGTGGAAGGTATTGAACTTTGCGCCTCAGCCGAATATCCTGCCGAAACCTTCGGCCGCAGCCTCCCCTTCCTCCTCGAATTTCGCCGATACCCTTTCCTTCTCCTCGCCCTTCACTTCCTCGACGATGTCCTTCACGAGCTCCGATGCTCTGCTACACTGTTCATCGGTTCCTATTATCCTGACATAATAGCCCTCGCCTCCAATCAAGCTCTTCGCATCTCTCACGAGGACGTTTGCTCTAGAGACCACGTCATCGCTTAATAGAGTGTTACGTACCCTATCAACGTTCTCTGGCTTAACCTTTAGGATTATCTCCACCACAACCACCAACGCATACCATTTTAAGCACTGTATTTAAACAAAATGTTCGTTGAAAAAGCTAAAAGGTCGAGCGTAACCCACGCATGCGGTGTCAAACTTGCTCGTTGGTATAATATCCGATACCCATGACAATCTGGACCGGATAAGAAAGGCGGTACGCGTGTTTAAGGAACGGCAGGTTGAGCTCGTCATCCACTGCGGTGACTGGGTCGCCCCATTCTCTGTTAGGGAGTTCGCAGGGCTGAGGCTCGTAACGGTCCTAGGGAATAACGACGGGGATCTACTCCTCCTGAGCAGAGCAATTAACGAGGTTGGCGGCAGGCTCGAGGGCAGGTTTGCTTCCATAGACCTCAACGGTAAAAAGGCAGCCATCATTCACGGAGAGTATGCTGAGTTAATTGAGGCGATCGCGAGGAGCAATATGTACGACGTCGTGATGCATGGTCACACGCACAGCAGAAGAATGGAAACGATCGGTAAAGCTCTCGTGCTGAACCCCGGTTGGGACTCCGTCATAATATACAATCCACAAGATAGCTCTGTCGAATTCATCGATACCTGAGGAGAATTCTGCTGGAAAAACGCCGTCCCGAAAACCAACGGGAAAGTTATGTTGGTAACATGAAAAATGCAAGAGCCTGAATCAACGTTCTGGTCGATTAATGATGAGGAGCGCCTGGTCCAAAAGTAAAAATCAGCGGGGGCTCCACTTTTTCACTCTAACGTCTGTGCGTATATCAACTTATTCTACATGTCAATTTATTATTCGAATCGGGTCTGCACACTATAATGCTCTTAGTGATGGAAGGATTTTCGATGTCGCTTCCTGTGTAGACCCTCCCAGTGAGTGTTCCAGTAGCCTCCCTTATGCTTATTGTGTAGCTCAGTCTGCCACCGTACCTGTTTTCAACATTCTCGTCATTTATATTTATGGTGAAGCTATTGGAGAAAGATTCTCCCGGAAGGAGTTTATCAATCGTGGTTTCCGCGCTTGTGGGGTTGCAGGTTAATCCAGAACACGATATAGTTATTCCTATCTTGATTTTCTGCATTGGCTCCGAGTTGCTCTTGAGGAAAACCTCGTAAGGTATTATTACTATGCCACTCGTACTTTGTATGACCACTACGGTATTGTCAGAAAGATGCGTACTTATACTGAGGGGTGCTTTCGCCGGCAGAGATGGTTGGGGTAACCGGAATCTTAAAACCGTGTCATGAAATACCGTGACCAATTGTGGATCGATGCCCGCTGGTAGCCCGTCTTTGAGAAGCTCGACCCGATAGTTGCCCGGCGCGACCATGAAGACGGCCACACCAGATTCTCCCGGCATCCGCGCTACCAACTTATACTCGGCTAGATCTCCACATAATTGATCAGCAACGATCCCCGATAATATGCAGCCGTGATCCGTTCCCCACCTGTACACCCTAACCGTGTATTCCGCACTAGCGTTCATATTTTCCAACGAGACCAGCAGGAGGTAGGGTAGCTGCTTGGGCCCGATACTCTCGGAGATAAAGTTGTTCCCCCTCAACGTCACGATCTTCGCCCTGATCACCTCGTCGCTACGTTGGAAATATTGCCCGGTATCCCTCTCGTAAATTTCACCGGGCGCAAAGAACGCCTTCCCAAGAATTTCCTCGGCTGGATAGGTCAGCAACCCACGCGCCGAGCTCTCAAGGTAAACCGTAGGTACATTGATGCTCAAAGTTCCGCTGTTCTCCATTATCAAAAATATTACATAGCCTTCTCCCGGGCGTGAAGCTAATGAAAGATGCACCTTCATGCTTTCGTGTATCCTCTCAAGTTCATATTGCAACCTTTTGGTTGCCTCCTGCATGAATAACGTTTGAAGGTTCTGGATATATAGGAGCGTCGGGATTATTACCGTGAAGAATATTGCTAAGGCTATCGCGGCGCCTATTACTGATGAGATGCCCTTACGAGATCTTTTGGACATATACTTCAACCCTCCAAACATCAAACATTGATGGATAGGGATATATGCGGATCATATAGTCCTCATACGAGCCCGAGGAAACACCTGTCCTTACCAGCCATCCTCGTGAGATCACATTACCGGTGCAGTCCTTTAGCACGGCCGTAATGTTGTAGTTACCTGAAGAACCGTGATACACCGTCGTATAAACGCCGTAAACCCTATAGTTGAAGGTGTTCCAAAACAACTTGATAAGCTCCACACAGGTTCTGTACGATGATAATCTATCGAAGTACCATTCCCTTTGAGGCAACACCCAGTTATCCATGACGCTCTCAATTCTCAGCGTTATCGGGTACGTCCTTCCTCCGGTATCCGCCTTAACCACCTGATGGCTTCCACTCATAGATATGACCGTGTTCTCCCTTAGCGAGACTACCCCGACCCTCACCCTAATATAATCTATTTCCGAGGCTTTAGCGAACCTAACTCTGATGTTTTCGGAGAGGCTGCCATAGGCTATTGATGTTTCCTCCGGATCAACATAATCTACCCAAGTCCAGTTCTTTCCTTGAAAGTATCCATAGCATTGTGGCGCAACTCCTCCGCCTAGGTACCCCCATTCTGTCCCCTCGGATCTAAATGATTTGACTTGAAAGAGCATTGTCTCCGGATTCGTTTTCGTAGCCTCTGAAAGCAATTTTACGGGTATGTAGTATACGTTCAACATTACAGGTTTCTCGGGGTCGCACGTCGTGCAGACGAACCTATAAAGGCCCTTTTCATTGACCCTTAGAACGTATTCGCCAATCGCATCTTCTCGGTATATTGGACCCATTTCAGAACTCCATCTGAGGCGGCCCCCGCTATCATATACCATAAGCCTCATCACCACTACATCCTCCGTTCCGACGTTCCTGAGCCAGGCCAGCCCCTCGGGCCATAAAACATAGTCTGCCGATATCATGCTTCTAAGCATAGTCATGTCCTCGTTAAGCCTCTCACCTCCCTCGAGACGTGACAACGACGCATAGCTTGATAAGAAGCTCCAAGAGAAAATTCCCACGGCTATCACGAAACCTGCCAACATTACTACTGAGATTACCTCGCTTACCCCTTTCTTATCCAATTCTGTTCACCACACTCTCCACGTAATATATCTGGTCAAACCTGGCGGGGGTGCTCAACTCGATGAAGACGCTGGCTTTGGTGGACGCGCTCGCAGTCACAGTATTGCTTCCTGTGGCAAGGATTTTACCATTGCAGTCTTTAAGCGTCACGGAGACACGATACGTACCTGAGCTCCCGAATCCCATCTCAACAATCATTGACTCAACGTGCTTATCTTCTGTTCTCCAAGAGAAGAGGAGGCCGCTAACATGTGCAACATTTCGCTGTCCTCCAAAAATCCACTCACCTGGGATAATGCGCTTGTCAGGCGAACTTAAGGTCACCTTAAACGGGACATATATCTGGCTCACTTGACCTGATAAAGTGATGTAGTATTGCTGCGACGTCTCCGGAACTTTTATGGAGGCTGAGCCGGATGCCGTGCCCGGTCCACCTATTTTAGTTACCACGGCCCTAACAGTGATCGTACCCACCCCGGATGCGAGCGGAACTTCTATCCAAACCCTATTTTGTGTGGAAAGATCTCCAGAAGAGACCACAGTTACTGGGTCGACCAAGTCTAGTAGAACCCATCCCTCTTCCGGCAGGGGGCATTCTAACCCGACGCCCGGGTTCATGAACACGGAGTCCCCGGTCGGTATCTCAGTGGTTGAGAGGTGGTATCCCATCTCATAAACTCTCAAAGGCGTGTAGTACGCCCTATATGCTAGCCTTAATGTTGATTTACATTCCTCCCGTAGCGCCGGATTATCTAGGTGCTTGCAAGTCGGCAGACCTGTTAACGTATAACTCTCTCCACGCTTTAGCACTATATTTTCCTTGAGTAGATCCCTAGTATAGAAGACCTTAGATGTCTCGAGCGACCTTAGCACGACCCTAGACAGTATCAAATCGATCTCATCATTGGATACGTTTCTCAGAACTAGGCTTACGCGGTCGTCATCATCGTAAAACGAGGACTCGATTACGATAAGAGCTCTTACGAACTCTATATTTCTCCCAGTCTCTTCCGTGGTGCCGAGGAGAGAGTTCTGGGTCCAAATGTTGGCCACAAGTAACAAGAAAAAGCCGAGACTTAGCGTTACCGCCGTAAGAATGCAAGCCTCCATCACGGTAACGGCTCTTCTTCTCGAATTCCTTCCACGATAAGACGCCAATCGCAATCTTTATCTTAAAAGTTGCGCTCGGTATATAAGCCTTCTGTATTAAAGGTCGGTTTCCCGCAAATAACGCCCAGCCTTCTTCTAGCCCGGCTTCAGAAAAGCAAGCTCCACAATCCTAACGGTCGAGAGGTCGAGGTCGCCATGGCTTCTTCTAAAAATCTCAGATGAAGTGTACCACACTCTATAAGCAAGCGGCTCTCCTGGATCGCACGAAGGGCATGTGGGAGCATGTATGCTCAAGAGGTCTCCGCTTCTCTCCAGCCTATACAACTCCTTAAAGCCCTCCGCAGGAGTAGAGTTCACAATCATGGATTTATCAAGAGAGACGAGCTCTATCCTACAAATGCTAATCGACACATCATACTTGGAAACGTGTCGAAGATAAATTAGGGACCTCGCATCCGAATAATTTATCGCCTCAATGTTTAAGGCGATTCTCATGAGTTGCGTGTGTTTATCAAATTCTTCTGTAACATCAACACCATAAGCCTGCATCCAAGAAAAACTCACATAAAGTAGAAACAGCCCAAGGGCAACTACTACTGAAGCTAAGATTGCCGAACCGATAGTCAAGTCTCCTTGTCTCGACCTACGCATCATTCAATTCAAACTACTATATTCGCTGAGATAATTAAGCTTTGTATGCTTACGTGCGTTCTATTCGCCCTTAAGACCCCTTGTCAGAAATATTTTGCATATATAGTATTACTTGTTGGTTTGGGCTATTGCCGCAAAAACTTAAGCTTTAATTCTTCGCTAATTTCTTCAAAAACTGGTGGGCTGGCCACTTGCTCTCTCAAAAGTTTCTCAAGGTATGGTTTGCGGGCGAGCTTGATGAGAAGGCCGTCGAGCATTTAAAGAGAAAACTTGCAGAGGCCCTGGCCCGCAGAGAACGGAGGATTCTCATTAGATTCTACTTGGACAAAGGTTCTCATGAAACTTACTACGAGGCTCTGCGAAACATTCTTTTGAGCAGCGTCGCGTTGAGCATCGTGGTCGAGGAAAGGCCGGCCTACGAGTTGAAGAGGGATCTTGAGAGAGCATCGGGCGAGGAGATACTGCTCGTGCTTGGTAGGGGCACCATCAGGCCCTCGCGAAGTGCCGGTCTAGTGGTCGAGGAGGTGGAGGAAAGTTGTCTGAGGGCAAGCCCGACATAATCCTGACGACCGATCGGAGCATGATGACGACACATCACGGGAAGGAATTTCTGGGCTTCATGACGACCGGGCCTGCCATCGGGATGCCGGAGAGGCTCTGGATGTGGATAGCGTGTCCGAAGATGAAGACCGACCCTGCGGGAAGACCATGGCAGGCGCCCTACGCGCTTAGAAAGCTCGAAGCCCTTCTCCAGGACAACGGGTATAATGCGGCGGTGATAGACCCGGATCACGTGAACAGGTACCTCGCGGATGCAAAGATACTAATGCTCAGTCACCACGACTACTTCGCGCTATGCCCTCCGAGCAGCGAATGGTGGGTCGTCACGAAGAAGGAGCCCGTGAATGCTAAGAGCTTCCGGAGACTTATGGACGGCTTAAATCTCGCCGAGGCTAAGAGGCGGGGGCTCAAGGTAATTGTCGGAGGCCCGGCGGCATGGCAATGGCTCTACAAGCCAGACCTGATCGAGAGATGGGGCATAGATACAATAGTCGATGGTGAGGGAGAGCGGGTGGTCACAGACCTAGTCGAGAGAGCGTATGCAGGCGAGCCGCTACCTAAATACGTGTTCGTCGGCCCGGGCGACGTCCCATCGATAGAAGAGATCCCAACGATAAAGCGGCCGAGCATCAACGGGCTCGTAGAGATCATGCGCGGGTGCCCAAGAGGGTGCAAATTCTGCTCCGTAACCCTTAGGCCCCTTCGTCACATTCCCCTTGATAGAATTGAAAAGGAGATGCTCGTGAACGTGGAGGGCGGTGTGAGGTCAGGGATACTCCACTCTGAGGATGTCCTCCTGTACGGTGCGAACGGAATCAAGCTAAACCCCGATGCTCTGATAAAGTTGCATGAGTTATCCAAAAAGTATTGGAAGACGCTTGCTTGGAGTCATGCAAGCCTCGCAGCTATAAAGTTGGCCGAGAGCGAGCATGGCCTGATCAGGAAGCTTGCAGAAATAATCTGTGATGAACATCAACGCTACTGGGGCGTGGAAGTCGGAATAGAAACAGGGTCGCCGAGGCTCGCGAAGAAGATAATGCCAGCGAAGGCTGCGCCCTATCCTGCCGAGAAGTGGCCCGAGGTCGTCGAGGAAGCTTTCGCAATAATGCATGATAACAACATAATCCCGGCCGCAACGCTAATCCTTGGACTTCCTGAAGAAACTCCGGATGATGTGATGGCGACCGCAGAACTCTTGGACAGGCTCAGACCATACAGGTCCCTCATAGTCCCCATGTTCTTCGTGCCGATGGGTCTCCTGAAGAACAAGGACTGGTTCACGGACGTTGAGGTAAGGGATGAGCACAAGGAGGTCATGGCACGCTGCCTTCTGCACTCGCTCAGGTGGGCTGAGGACATCGTTAACAAATTCTACCTCAAGGGGAAAAAGAATTACTTGCTCAAACTCGTGATAAATACATTCTTAAAGTACGTCTCCTACAAGGGTGGGAAGGTCGTTAGGGAACTTGGCATTAAAGTACCAGAACTTTTAGAAAAACCGGCATAGCAATCGGCTATTTCTTCAACGTCTCCTGTCATCGATAGCTTACTTTCAGCACAACCAATAATGTAAGGAACTCCATACGGCTCAACGTTTAAATGATTGCCGAAGGATTTTATTTTCTAACATGTTGCCGTTCGCAGCATGGCTTTCGTGGCTGATACCCATCGCTGGCTCCGTGTTCGTCCCCATCGTCTTTAAACTGGATAAAAGAGCCGGTGAAACGTATCCGGTTGTTCTAGCATCAATCTCTGCCGCCTTCTCGCTCTCCATGGTACTTGATGTATGGGGAGGGAGGGTAATAGAGGAAAGGATAAAGTGGATACCCTTACCAGATGGTAACTGGATTGAGGCGGGCGTCTTAGCAGACCCGTTATCCGTATTGTTCGCGTCCATCGCATCTTTTCTCGGCGCACTCATCGTCCTTTACTCAATAGGTTACATGGCGCATGAAGAAGGGCTTCCGAGATATTATTTCTTCATGCTCTTCTTCATCGGCGCGATGGTCGGTCTTGTACTGTCCAACAACCTTCTACAAACATACATATTCTGGGAGATAGTCGGCCTATGTTCTTATGCGCTAATCGGCTTCTGGTACAGGAAGCCGTCTGCAGCGCATGCGGGAATAAAGGCGTTCATCACCACGAGGGTGGGTGATGTAGCATTCTTAATTGGCATACTCTTGCTTTACAAATCCCTTGGTACGTTTAACATGCATGGAATCTCGGTCGGTCTGGAGGAGTTGCTCTCAAAAGACCCGAACGCCAAAGGCTTCGTTGTCGCATGCATGCTACTCATCTTCGGGGGCGCGGTAGGAAAGTCTGCCCAATTCCCCTTGCATGTATGGTTGCCCGATGCTATGGAAGGTCCGACGCCGGTTAGCGCCCTCATACACGCGGCAACCATGGTAAAGGCAGGCGTTTACCTAGTTGCTAGGACGGTGTTCACGATTGCTCCGCTGGAGACCTTTGGGAGAATTCTAGCTCCTTGGTACGAAACCATAGCAATAATAGGGGCAGTAACGGCTTTCCTAGCGGCTACGATGGGCTTGGTGATGAACGATATAAAGAGGGTTGTAGCTTACTCTACGATAAGTCAGCTGGGGCTGATGTTCACAGCCCTCGGCTTAGCGTCCGAGCTCGGATGGTTCTCCAGTCAGTTTCATGTTCTCAGCCACAGCATATTCAAAGCCCTACTGTTCCTTTCGGCCGGGGCGGTGATACACGCGGTTCATACGAACAACATCGACGAGATGGGTGGGCTGGCAAGAAAGATGCCGCTCACCTTCGTTGCCTCGCTTTTCGGCGCGCTTGCGCTCTCAGGCATACCACCATTCAGCGGCTTCTTCAGCAAGGACCTGATAATAGAGGCGTCACTCGAGGCTGGCAACAGCGTAATTTACTTACTCGTCGTCTTCACATCAATCCTAACAGTCGTCTACACCATGAGATGGATTTATAAGATATTCCTAGCGCCCCCAAGCCCGGAGTCGTCGCACGCGCATGAGGCTCCGAAGGTCATGACGGTGCCGCTAGTAATACTTGCTACGCTAAGCCTATTGGCTGGCTTCTTCGAAGAACACTTCACGAGCTACATCGGCCTGCATCACCACTTTAAGCCAAGCCTATCGGCATACGCTACCTCGGCCATAATACTTGTATCTGGCTTACTGCTCGCTTATGCCTTCTATCTTTCTGCGACACCAAGGGGCATGCCGTTAATCAATCCCGTTAGTGTAAGGAAAAGCGGGCTCGGTTCAGCGCTCCACAAACTGCTGGTTAACAGGTACTACATCGACCATGCGTACTACAAGGTTTTCGTGGATGGAACTCTTTGGCTGTCGTCAAAGGTCAGGAAGTATGTTGAGGAAAAGGTCATAGACGGTTTCAACTACGCGCTGGCTAGGGCAATGCAATCCTTTGTTCAGACCTTCAGATACCTGCAGACCGGTAGTAGCAACGTCAACATCAGCGAGTATGCACTAGGAATCGCGATATTCTTGATAATATTCTTGCTCTTACTTTTCGGGGGCATCCGTATATGAGCGGGACGAATTACTTGCTCTTAATCAGCGTGTTCCTGCCTTTGCTTACTTCGCCCTTCACCTACCTATTGGGAAGACGTTCGTGGAAGTATGGAGCCATTTTGTGCCACGTTTCGTGTCTTGTACCGTTCCTGATAATCCTCTACTACATATCACCAATAATGGCTGGTGAACGCATCTACGAGGAATACAGCTGGATACCGGCATTCGGTCTCAACCTGAACTTCATGCTGGACAACCTAAGCTATACGTTTGCTCTACTCATATCCCTGATGGGCTTCCTAGCCAGCGTTTACTCGCATAAGTACATGGAGCACGAAAGCAGGCTGGAAGTCTACTATCCGCTACTCCAAATGTTCCAAACGGGCATGATGGGTGTCGTCCTTTCCTGGAATCTATTCATGCTCTACATATTCTGGGAGATTATGCTCATCCCATCCTACTTTCTCATAGCGTACTGGGGAACTGGAAATCCGAGACTCATAGGTTTCAAGTACTTCATCTTCACGCATGCTGGCGCTCTTTGCATGCTACTCGGCATAGCTTGGCTCAATTCCATATTTGGTAGCATGGACATGTCACTACTCTTAGAGAACGTTCCTCGTGCTTACGAAATCCATAGAACCTCATTACTAAGCATAGCGACGTTGATATTCGTAGGAGCGGCGGTTAAGATGGCAGTCTTTCCGTTCCACACGTGGCTTCCAGACGCCCATGCCGAAGCACCAACGCCGATAAGCGTCCTCCTGAGCGGCGTCATGATAAAGACTGGTGTTTACGCCTTTGCAAGGCTACTGCTCGGACTCGTGCCGGCGGCTATTTCTGAGATGTCGGTCTGGCTCATGCCACTAGCGGTCGTAACGATGCTTTGGGGAGGCATCATGGCCCTCGTCCAGAGTGACGTTAAGAGGCTTTTAGCTTATAGCAGCATCAGCCAGATGGGCTACATACTTTTCGGTCTCTCATCGCTCGCATCGCTCGGTATTTCTGGCGGTCTATTCCACGTCCTAAATCACGGCTTCGCGAAGGGGCTACTCTTCATGGGTGCCGGAGCTCTAATACATGAAGTCAAGGAGAGGGATTTGACGAGGCTCGGCGGCCTAGCCTCAAAGATGCCCGTCACAGCCATAACGATGCTCGTGGCCGGGCTATCGATAGCAGGGACGCCGCCGCTTGGAGGCTTCGCAAGCGAGTGGATGATATTCTCCGGGGCCTTTAAGTCAGGTGCGGTAATCATGACGTCCATCGCCGTAATCGCGACCGCCATCACAGCCGCATACTATCTTAGGATGGTCAGGGCCATCTTCTTCTTGGAGCTAAAGCACGAAGGGGTAAAGGAGGCGCCCGTCAGCATGCTGTTCTCCATGAGCATCTTATTACTGCTGGTCATAATCCTGGGATTCTTTAACGCTCCGATACTCAGCATAATAGGAAGGGCCGTAAGCACCTGGATAGGGATGTAACGGGCATCATGTCCTGAAACGGTAAAATTAATATGCGTTAGGGACAAAAATCTATATGGTGCTGAATTTGGGCAAGCCTTGGTATATTCTTACCTTACTCTTAACGCTAGCGCTCCTCATACCAAGCGTGCATGCAGAGGCATTTACAATGAGCATAAACGACGATTCTGTCAAGATAGAGCTGAACTATCCGACGGAAGTAAAGCCAAGCACGTGCTTCAGCATCAGGGTTGTCGTGACGGCATTAACAGCCGTATCGGACCTTAATGTGCGTCTAAAGGTCGTTTACCATACTGGCACGACCGCCAGGACGCTGTACGACGGTTACTTAGCGACCTCTTTCACCGGCGGGCCTGGCTTGGTGAATAGTAGCGTGTTAACGCTCTGTACGCCGTCAACACTCGGCACGTTTGTTTCTGCAAAAATTGAGGCCACTTACATGAGCGGGAGTCTTTTCCAAGAGTTCTACATGGCAAGCGTCAGGAGCAAATACTACTCGGAAGTAGTATCCGAGCTTAACGCTGCGCAATCGACGATAAGCGTGCTTCAATCCGAGGTCTCGAGTCTAAGGGATACGATTGACACGCTCAAATCGGAAGTAAGCAAACTTAGGGACAAGATTTTGGAGATGAATAAGCTGGTTGATGAGCTAAAGCTTGAAAACGAGCGCCTTAAGCGCAATCTTACATCAGCCGAGGCGCTCAACGCACGTTTGAAAGAGGACCTTTCTAAAATTGAGCGCGAGCTTTCTTCAGTCCGCAGTAGTTATCTCAACCTATCGTTAGAATATGCTATCTTGCAATACAGATACGAATCATTGCTAAAGTCTGAAGAGAGCCTCAGGCAGAAATACGAAGCTCTCAGCGCCGACTACGACTCACTCAGTAAGGATTACGTTACGCTCATGACGCTATACGACGAGCTGAAGAAGATGCATCAAGATCTTCAGGCGAAGTACGAAAAGGCTCTAGAAAAGATAGGAAGTCTACAGGAGTCGCTGAGGGAAAGCGAGGAGGAATACATGGCCTTGAGTCAGCAATACACGGTCGCTAGCTGGGAGAGGACCGTAGTGATTTGGGTTGCGATAGCCCAGGCAGCGGGGATTGTTGGCTTCGCCTTGACGAAGATTTCTGGATTTTTCAAGAAGGTGTCAGCTAAAAAACCTGAGTAGGCCGCAAAGACCGATAGGTTACGGGAAGCGCCAAGTGATTAGACGTTTTTATCTTTAGCGAGTTTTTACGATTCCGGGGAGCAGTAACGCTAAGAGCCGAGGAGACGCGATGATGCTCGCCACAGGTATTGCTATACTGACTTTGGTTTTTCCCACTATTTAAGAGGAGTAAGTTCTTTAACGTTCTATACCGAAAGGCATATATAACCTAAAAATCGACTTAACATTTTGAGTAAAAAATGTCTGATGTCAAAGCCTCAATTATAGGAGTTGGATGTACTCCCTTTGGAAACGTCCTAGAAACACCAGAGATTAAGGGTCTAAGTCCTTATGAGCTTGCAGTTATGGCAGCTTTTGAGGCGCTCGACGATGCAGGCTTAGAACCAAAAGATATAGATGCATACTTCATTGGGAGCATGTTAACGCATACCTCCGGATTGTACAGCTGGTATTCACAACTTTGTGACTGGCTCGGTATGGAACTAAAGCCCGGAATACATTTTGAGACAGCATGCTCCACAACAAACACAGGTCTAGGTTTGGCTGCGATGGCAGTTAAATCAGGAACGTTTAAGAAAGTCCTTGTGCTTGGATGTGAAGTACTAAACTCTGTTCCACAGGAACATCCAGGTAAGCGAAAACCAGTTGACGTGATGGACTTATGGTTTTGGACAGATTTCGGAGTTGACCAGGCATACTCTTATACACATGCATACGACATAGCCACAGCATACGGTGCGATACCAGCACTTGCATATGCTAAGAAACACGGTTTATCAATAGATAAGCTAGAGGAGGTTCTTTTCCATATTGCTTCCATAGTGAGGAAGCATGCATCGATGAACCCGAAGGCCTTCGTAAGGAAGACTCTAGAGGAAGAGGCAAAAGAGTTAGGCTATAAGGATGCATTTGAATTCTGGAAGTCAAAACATAATCCATACTTAGCATGGCCGATAAGGGTACGTAATGCTCTGAACGTAGTTGATGGTGCATCCGCGTTCATTGTAACCTCACCAGAAGAAGCAAAAGCATATACTGATACGCCGATAGATGTCTTAGGTTTCTACTGGTCTGTAAAGAATTATCCATGGTACGGCGATCCAACTTCGTGGTACTCCGATAAGTTAGCTTTTGAGAAGGCCTACCAGATTGCTGGTATAGAACCCAAAGATATTGATTACTTACATGTCCACGATTGTATGCAGACCTACTGGCTTACTCTGTCAGAGCTTTCTGGATACTTACCAAAAGGCGAGGCATGGAAAGCAGTTATTGAAGGAAGGGTAGCTTATAACGGAGAGAAACCTATGACCACGAGCGGCGGAAGGCATGGAAAAGGTCATGCTTTCGGTGCTTCACCGGGTGCTGAGATTTACGAGGCAGTTAAACAAATGCGCGGCGAGGCTGGTAGACGTCAGATAATCCCAGAACCTGAGATTGCCGTAATCCATAACCACGGATACGGTATGCATACTGCAGTAACTGTATTAAGGAGGAGATGAGTATGGAGCCCATTATATCAAAATTTTATGACTATCTAAGCCAAGGTAAGATCATGGGCATGAAGTGCAAGGATTGCGGTGCAGTCACATTCCCGCCTAAGACCGCTTGCACCTACTGTCATAGTAGGAATATAGAGTGGGCCGAGTTAAGCGGCGAGGGTAAACTTCTCTACGCCTCAACAAGCCTTCTGCCAGCTAAGAGGTTTGTAGAGTACTCGCCCTATGTCTACGGGTTGGTTCAACTGAAGGAAGGGCCGTTCTTTACAACACTAATAAGCGGCGTGGAACCTAAGCCCGAGGCTCTCAAGGCTCTTTTTGAGAAACTTCCAGTGGATGTAGTCGCTGAAATCAAGAAGATGGCGGGCCTAGATATCATAACCTTCAAGATACGGGAATAAAATCTATGGAGACAGTCTCTAACTCCCACCATTATTTTTTTAACCTTCCATATAAAGCAAGAATTGGTATAGACATAATCCGAATATCCAGAATAAAGAAGGCAGTGGATAGGAGTGGTAAAACCTTTTTGAGGAAAGTTTACACAGATAGGGAGTTGGAGTTAGGAACCGATGTGGAGCATTTAGCGATGAGGTTTGCAGGCAAAGAAGCAGTGTTTAAAGCGCTTCGAATAACATGGGAAGGTGACATGGGGATGAAGGACATCGAAATTTTAAGGGGAGAGTACGGCGAGCCAGTCGTCATTTTACATGGAAAGATTAAGGAGATAGCTTCAAGACTTAAAGTCGCGGACATCGCCCTTAGCCTTTCTTATGATCTTGATTACGCCGTTGCATGTGCGATAGTCTTATATACCCATAACACAGAACAAGATCTTGTATGAGTTCAGTTGAAGAAAAAGTAAAGAAAATAATAGCGGATGTTTTTAATGTCAAACCCGAGGACTTAAAGGATGAGACTTCCTTTGTCGCCGACTTACGTGCAAAGTCCGCAGACGTCGTTGAATTAATAGCATTACTTGAAGAGGAGTTTAAGATTGAGATACCGCTTTCTGAAGCTCTTAAGAACAGGACAGTCGGAGATGCCTGTAGATATATCGAAAGGAAAATATCAGGTGGTTGAGTAGTTATGAAGACCGAAAGCGTATTAGACGTCTTTTTATCGGAAGCTAGGAAGAATCCTAAAAGGATAGTATTACTCGAGGGTGAAGATGAAAGGATTATTAAGGCAGCAGATTTGGCCGTTAAGCAAGGCATAGCATATCCAGTATTGATGGGTAGTAAAGAGAACATACTAAACAAAGCTAAGGCAATCGGTATCGAGTTGAAGGATGTTGAAATTATAGACCCTCGAACTGCAGAGAAATTGGATGAATATGCTTCTCTATACCAAAAACTTCGAGGAGTAAGCAAAACATTAGCTGAGAAGATTGTAAAAAAACCGTTAATTTATGGTCCGTTGATGGTTCAAGCGGGCGATGCAGACGGCATAATTGGTGGAGCTATTTATACAAGTGCGGAGTTAATCGCATCGATAAGTCTTGTCATCGGTATTAAAGAGGGCGTAAGAGTTCCCTCAAGCTTTTTCATAATGGATGTTCCGGGATTTAAAGGTGGTGAAGACGGCAAGCTTATTTATGCGGATGCTGCCTTAAACCCTGACCCAACACCTGAAGAGTTAGCTGACATAGCCGTAATGACTGCCATCTCAGCTAAAGCTCTGTTAGGCTGGAAGCCTAGGGTTGCCATGCTTTCATTCTCCACCAAGGGCAGCGCTGCACATCCGAGGGTCGATAAAGTGGTTAAAGCTACTGAAATCGCGAAGTCAAAAGCTCCGCCTGAAGTTGAGATTGATGGAGAGTTACAGGCCGATGCGGCCTTGGTATTGGACGTAGCCAAGAAGAAGATTAAGGGTGAAAGCCCGGTTGCGGGAAGAGCAAATATCTTGATATTCCCTGACCTTGACTCTGCGAACATAGCGTATAAATTGACTCAGTGGGTTGCAAACGCAAGAGCCTACGGGCCGATTCTACAGGGTTTCAATAAACCAGCCTGCGACCTGTCGAGAGGGGCAACAGTAGACGACATACTCGGCGTCATAGCCGTAACGGTCTTAAAGGCTCAAAAGGGTGTTGCTTAGCAGCTAGCTACTGTGACAAAAACACTCTAAGCGATTCTTTAGCGATAACTTCCTCTTCATCCGTGGGGATTACAAGAACGCTTACTTTTGAATCCTCGCTGGATATAATCCCTCCATATTTTTCAGGTTCTAAATTCTTATTTTTATCTATCTTTACACCAAGAAATTCGAGACCCTCGAGTATTAATTCCCTCATCCAATGAGCCCTCTCTCCCGCACCTGCAGTAAATACTATCGCATCTACGCCGCCCATGATGGCAGCATAAGCACCTATATACTTCTTAACCCTGTGAGCGAATATCTTTATTGCAATTTTAGCTCTATGGTTTCCCTGATCGGCGTGCTCTTTAATTACCCTCAAGTCTTTACTTATCCCAGATAGACCTAATAGCCCACTTCTCTCGTTCAGGAGGGTATACACTTCATCAACACTCATGTTTTCCCATTTCGTTAGGAAATAAAAAATCGAAGGATCTATATCTCCGGAGCGTGTTCCCATCACAAGTCCTTCAAGCGGCGTCAACCCCATACTGGTCTCTACGCAAACACCACGATCCACTGCAGCCATGCTTGCTCCTGCACCCAAATGGCAGGTTATCATCTTTAACTCGTTAATCGGTCTGCCCAAGATTTCAGCTGCTTTTTGTGAAACATAAGCATGCGAGCTTCCATGGAAGCCATAACGTCTAATCCTATACTTCTCATAATACTCGTATGGTATAGCGTATAGGTATGCGTGCTCAGGTATCGTTTGATGGAATGCCGTATCAAAAACTGCAACATGAAGTGCCTTGGGGAAAATTTTACGTAAGATCCTTATTCCTTTAAGATTTGCCGGATTGTGAAGTGGAGCCATCACAGAATATTTTTCAATCACCTTTTCAACATTATCGTCTACAACGATTGGTTTGGTGATCTCTTCACCACCGTGAACGACCCTGTGTCCAATAACCTTCACCTCATCAAGACTTGTCAAAACTCCCTTTTCCTTATCGGTTAATACTTGTATAATGTCTTCAAAAGCTTTAGCATGGTCTTCTATGTATTTCTCATAGCTAATTTCACCTCGTATTGAGTTATACTTGAAATACGAGACATCCTCTCCTATTCTTTCTACGATACCACTTCCAAGCACATTTAACATCTCGTCTTTATATTCGAAAAGTTTATACTTTACAGATGAACTGCCACAATTCACAACCAATATTTTCAAGGGAATCCCCCAGCATTTCTAAATCGTTTTAAGACATATATATGCATTACGAATTTTTCCTCACATTAGGTTACGTACGCTACTTGGTCAGCCTCATGTTCTGATTGATAAATTTTCTTATGAAACCTCGGATCGGAGGTTGAAATTTTAGGTATTCTCTAAATGTTAATACCCTACAGTAAGCGGATGCCGGAGCGCATAGCTCGCCGAAAAACCCTTGTAGTCTTTTTCCGTATACCGAAAGAAGTTTGACTGATATGAAATTTAACAATAATCGATAAATACCTGCAGAGGTCTCTTGCGCTCGAAATGCAAAACCATACTAAAAAGAAGGTTACGCTGCTCGTCACCACACTTGGGTCTTTCATCATACCCTTCATGAGCTCCTCAGTAAACGTCGCACTACCTTCTATAGCGAAAGAATTTGCGATGGATGTCGTCCTCATGAATTGGGTCGTCATGGCGTTTCTCCTGATGACCGCAGCATCCCTCGTTCCATTCGGTAGGATTGCAGACCTCTACGGAAGGAAGAAGATATTCGCGTACGGCTTAATAATTTACACGATTTTTTCACTTCTTTCAGCCACGTCCACCTCCCCTATTCTGATAATTCTTTACCGAGCGTTCCAAGGCGTTGGGGGAGCGATGATATTCGCCACGGCTACTGCCATACTGGCTTCGGTTTTTCCGTCGTTTGAAAGGGGCAAAGCTCTCGGCATAAACGCGGCATCGATCTACTTAGGACTTTCTCTGGGCCCATCCTTAGGCGGTTTCATGACGCAGAATTTCGGCTGGAGGAGTCTCTTCATCTTGAACGCGCTTATTGCTCTAATAACGATCATCATCGTCTTTTTGAAGTTAAGCGACGAGTGGGCTGAAGCGAAGGGCGAAAGATTTGACCTGACAGGTTCTACAGTTTACGGAGTGGCACTTGTTGTTCTGATGTACGGTGTCTCTTTGCTCCCATACGAGTCAGGGTTGCTTTTAACAACCATAGGCGGCTTGGGTATCATAGCTTTCATAATCTGGGAATCGAAGACAAAGAGTCCGGTAATCAACATAAGCTTATTCAGAAAAAACACGGCATTCGCATTTTCCAATCTGGCAGCGCTGATAAACTATAGCGCAACTTTTGCCGTAGGATACCTGCTAAGCCTTTACCTGCAGAACGTGAAGGGTCTCGGTCCTCAGTACACCGGCATTGTGCTACTCACTCAGCCCATAACGATGGCTGTCTTTTCACCGGTTGCTGGCAAGCTCTCCGACAGGATTGAGCCAAGGATTCTTGCATCGGCTGGCATGGCATTGACCACCGTGTCGCTCTTTCTTTTTTCTTCCCTCAGCGAGCAAACAGCCATAAATTTCATAGCCGCCAACTTGCTTTTGATGGGGCTAGGTTTCGGGCTCTTTTCATCCCCCAATACGAATGCCGTTATGAGCTCTGTCGAGAAGAAGTTTTACGGGGTCGCATCGGCAACGCTCGCAACCATGCGTTCTGTTGGGCAGATGCTGAGCACGGGCATAGTAACGACGATATTCGCCGTCTACATGGGTAGGGTCCAAATCACGCCCGAGTCCTTTCCGGTTTTCATAAAGAGCGTTAATCTGGTGTTCATAATCTTCTCCGCGCTATGCTTTGTCGGAATTTTCGCGTCGTTGGCAAGAGGCAAGCTGCGCTCATAGCGAGTTAGATTTTCTCAAGGAGTTTGTTGAGGCGCCGGGGGCGGGATTTGAACCCGCGCGGCCATAGGCCACCGGTTTAGCAGACCGGCCCCTTCGGCAGACCTACCGGGCTAGGGCACCCCGGCTTGGACGTGCCCGACTTTATCTGTCAAACCATCACGCTCCTTTATAAACTGCTTGTTTCATAAAAACTTTGACTGAGCTTTACAAAAAATTCGTGGAGAGATTAATTAGCATACGAGCTGGGCGAGTTGCGAGGCCTGAGACCTTTGAAATTTAGAAGCCCTCCATTTTAACTACGCTTCTCAGCGACTTAGCCTTTAGCAACATGTTAAAGTAGTAACCTTTAACCTCACCAACAGGCTTGAATGCATCCAGCTCGTCGTTGAACCCGCCGCCTATGGATATGCTTCCTTTACCCTCCCAAGCCTCTATATCGGCCTCGCCGACGAATTCGACGAGCTCGTTGATGCCTCCCAGAGTCGGTGCTATGTCCGCGAAGTACCTAGGCAGGATGAAGGGATACTCTCCGAGTAGCGGCAGCTTCTTCGATGGGTTTTCCTCCTCCAGCTCAACCCTTATGCTGTACAAACCGTAACCGTACCTCATGGCGTAGCCTCCTAACTTCATGCCCTTTCTCGGTCTGTTGAACGCTGGAAGCATCGGATGGAGCCTAGTAAGCGCAAGCTTTGCAAGCTTCTTGGGCCACCCTGCAAGCAACCCTCTGAGTAAGGCCACGTCGTTGTCCACCCACATGTACGGACAATAGGCATAGGTGTTTCCGTCATGCTTGACCTTCAAGAAGAAAGCTGCCTCCCCATACTGGACCATGTCCGGTGCTTCGATGTTAACCTCGGCGGCGTTGGGGCTCCAAGATACCACGTCCACTAAGTACGCGAAGACTTCGCCGTTATCTACCTCTAAAGGTTTCGGAACGACGTCCTTTAAAAGCTCCGAGTCCGCTTTGTAGTGTACCGCTAGGCCGCTCAGGGCATAATGCCAAGGTCCCCTTGGCACTAAGGCCGACTTACCCGAGCGAGTGAACGGTCCGGACCAAAAGCCTGCGAGCATATTCCATCATCTTTTCTTAATATAAAGAGCGTATTAAGCATTGAAATTTTCTTCTACGATGCACCTTGCGGCTATCTCGGCGGCCTTTGCCATAACATCAGCGCACTTTTTCGCCGCTCCAGATTCTGCAAAAATCTTTAGGTCCTCGGGGTTTCTTAAGTCGTAGACCCTACCAAAAAGCCTCAGTTGTATATCCTTGCATCTGACGCTACCATAAACTTGCTTAAACTCATCGTATATCTTGACCGACAGGCCCATGCATCTCGAGTAGTCCCTTGACTCGCCCGTCCTTTCCAACTTTCTCCTGCCGCAGAGCATGCCGACGAACATGAGGGCCCCGAGCAGCGCTCCGCATACCTCTCCACTTCTCGCGACGCCGCCAGCAAGCGACGTTGCCGCCATGAAGACGTTCTGGTCTACTACACCAAAGGTCTCCTGAAGGGCCTTCAGCGTCATCTGCGAACATCCGCTAAACTCTTCGCCAAGATACTTGGCGAGCTTTGCGGCCCTGCTCGGCAGGTCGCCTGATTCCTGACACATGAAAGTATGAAAATACGAACGCACAATATAAGATTATGCTAATTCCGTTACGGGTAATTCTCCAACCTCTTCATCATATCGAGTATCTCCTCATCAAGCGGTCTATGCTTTCTCTTTCGGGGCCTACCCGTGACGTATGGCCCGATTTTCATGAAGGCCTTTTCTGCCAACTCATCACCCTCTCCTAGTGAAAACCTCCTCCAAGCATTCGGGAAGTGCTGAAAAGATTCTGGAAGCGTCCAATCGATGCTAAACTCGGACAGGTTCTCGGGCAGGACGCAAACGGCAACGCGGTCAACATCCCTATGGAACGAAAGTGGTACTGTGAAGACCCTTTGAATGTCTATTATTGCCTCAACGACTGCCCCGCCTCCCGGTTCGAGCATACTTGCGATATACTTTGTTACAGAATACGATATATCAATTGGGTCAATCCTCCTCCTTATCTCTTCGCTGAATGCATTTTGGTGAATGTGAACATGTGCACCTCTGCCGCTCCACTTAAAGAAGACGGAATTAACTATTCCGTATTTCTCCAGCAGTTTGATGACTTGCATGGCTTTCTCGACGACGCTCCTCCAATCTCCGTCCTTAGAATCTATGTCTAGAGTTGGGGAGGATGCGATGATGTTTTCCCTGTCGACGATGTCCTCCCTTGACCTGAGACTTCGGTAAACGTGCGCAGATGCGTATATTGCCCTCGGCCTATATCTGGCGTTCTCAGAAAGCAATCTTTGAATATCGTCCTCCGAGAATATCCTCAACGGTCTCCTGTAATTATCATACCTGAGTATGATTTTCTTCCCTTTTTTGTCAAACTCCTCGCAGTGTAATGCGACCCAGCGATTAGCACAATATTCAGCTATCTCATGCCTCACATCCTTCCGGGAGTAATGCTCCAGAATCCTCTCCCATTCCATTCAGAGAATCTCCTCCGACTTTCTCTTAGCTTCGAGTATCTTTCTTAGGACTTCTGGCGGAAGCTTATAATCCTCGGCTCTCATTTCTACCCTTCGCAAAACTACCATACCAACGCCGGGCCTTACATCAATCTCATGCAAGTACCTGCTGTGATTCGTCTGCCTCATCTTCTCAATTATCACAAACCTCTTCAGCTCGCCCCCTCTCAATAATCTCCTGAACCTGATTATCCCATCCGCTATGTGCTCAATTCCCCACCCAAAGCTCTCGGCAGTCGTTATCGCGTATTGACTGACTGCCAAGATTGTGAAGTTCCACTTTGAGAGTACTTTCTTTATGAAGTAGCTATACCTTCTAGCCATCGCGGGCTTGTCAAGCCAGAATGCTGACAGACTGTCTATCGCTACCCTTGCCCTACCGTAACCGAGCTCCTTCTTCGCCTCGATTATTTTGCTGACGAGTACTTCTGGGTCAAGGTTTTGGAGGCTCCACCTATCCTCCCTACCCATTAGCGCATCTATTATGATTAGCTTTCCCTCATTCATCGCATCCCCAAATCTCATGCCGAACTGCGACGCCTGTCTTATTATTGACTCCCTGCTCTCCTCGGTCGTGACATAGATGCATTTATCGCCTTCGATTATTCCTTGGTTGATAAAATGTATGGAGAATATCGTCTTTCCGCAACCTGGCTCTCCCGTTACGGCTACGAAGAAATCTTCTGGAATTCCACCTTCCAAAAGTTCATCCATTCCTACTACGCCTGTCTTTAATCTCCTGACTTCGCTCGCCAACCCGAAATAGATGATGCATAGGATGAGATAAATCTCGCTCTTGCTATCCTACACCATCTTTAAGTTTTAGCTATATGTTTATATTTTTAGGTTTGAAAGTCCTCTCCAAAGGTGCAAAAGATTGTCGGACGGCAGAAGGCCGATAGACCCGTGGAACTCAACGCTACCTGCAGATTATGAAACATTGATGACAGAATTTGGGATAGAGCCGATTACGGACGAGCTTATCTCTGCTTTTCCATCAACGCACAGGTTACTAAGGAGGAAGGTCGAGTTTGGCCATAGAGACCTTCAGAGGATTGTGGAGAGTATAAGAAAGAACGAAGCGTATGCGGTTATGAGTGGGATAAAGCCGACGGGCGAGTTTCATCTCGGCACGATGATGACTGCAGAGGAGATTATATTTTATCAGAGTCTCTCGGATAAGGCCGTAGCCCACTACTGCATAGCGGACCTCGAGGCGCTTGCGGACAACGGCATACCTCTCGAGGAATCGCACAAGATAGCTATAGGGAACGTCGCGGACCTTCTTGCGCTCGGATTGGACTATAAGAGGGCCTACATATACAAGCAGTCCGAAGAAAAGCTAGTCCAGAAGATGGCGTTTGTGTTCTCGACGGCCGTAACGTTTAACATGCTGGAGGCGATTTACGGCCCTAAGCAGATCAAGTACTATCTGTCTGCCCTAGTTCAGGTCGGGGATATAATGTTGCCCCAAACTGAGGAACATGGTGGCCCGAAACCCGTCCTCGTACCGGTAGGTATCGACCAAGACCCGCACATAAGACTCTCTAGGGACATCGCCAAGAAGTTTAAGTTCGTGCCACCGAGCGCCGTCTTCCATAAGTTGACGAAGTCCTTGTTGGGCGAGGAGAAGATGTCGAAGAGGAACCCGATGAGTATGATGACATTATCGGACGACCCTAAGCTTGCTGAGAGAAAAATCTGGTCAGCCCTTACTGGCGGCAGGGGAACTGTTGAAGAGCAACGAAAGCTTGGCGGCGAGCCCGAGAAGTGCATAGTCTTCGAACTCATGACCAATCACTTCATCGACAGTGATGATGAGTTGAGGAATATTTACTGGGAATGCAAGACTGGTGTTAGGTTGTGCGGAGATTGCAAGTCTCAACTTGCGGGCATAGTCTCGAGTTTCTTGATGAAACATCAACAAAAAAGGGAGGGGCTCATGGACCTCGCAAGAAGCATATTGGAGGATAAACGATGAATGAAGAAGGGCTCGACCTGCTATTCCAAGCTGGAAGGATAGCGGCCCGCGTAAAGGAAAGGGCTTACAGCTTGGTAAAGGAAGGCGTTAAGCTGATAGAGATATGCGAGGCCGTAGAAGCGATGATAGAGTCCGAGGGCGGAAGGCCTGCCTTCCCTTGCAACGTTTGCGTGGACGAGGTTGCGGCTCACTACTCGCCACTGCCGAATGACCAATCCGCTGTACCTCCGAACGCACTCGTCAAAGTAGACCTAGGTGTGCATCTTGATGGGTACATAGTCGATACGGCGATAAGCGTTTCACTCTCGAAGGAAAAGCAGTTGCTCGTGTCTACGGCCGAGGAGGCATTACGCGCGGCTGTAAAATTCATAAGGGCAGGTACGAGACTTGGCGAGATAGGCGCCGTGATTCAGAACACAATACAAAAGGCTGGGTTTAAGCCCATCAGGAATCTTACGGGCCATGAGATATCGAGGTACAACCTTCACGGCGGGGTATCCATACCGAACGTTGCGATACCGGACCCAAGGAGGGTTGCTAAGGGGTCTGTTTACGCGATAGAGCCTTTCGTAAGTTTCGCGAATGCCGCAGGCACCGTGGTGGACGCGGACCTATCCACGATATTTATGCTGGATGTCAAGAAGGTTCCGATGGCGAAGTTAAAGCCGGATGAGAAGGTTCTGGTCGAGTACATAGCAGAGAACTTTAAGGGCCTGCCGTACTCGCCGAGATGGTTACACGAGCCGAAAATTCCAGACATCTTAAGCGTTCACGAAAGGCTCGTTAAAACCGGCAGGATTCGCAAGTACCCGGTGCTCGTCGAGAAGACGGGACAGCCTGTGGCGCAGGCAGAATGTACGGTGTACGTGGAAGAGGATGGGTGCAAGGTGCTAGCTTAGTGCTTTCTTCTCCTTTTCCTTGACGTATATCGCCACTATCAGCATCTCGTTGTTTCCGCACTTGGGGCATATCTCGTTCGTCTTCTTAAAAACGTAGTCTTCCTCCTTGAAGGTTCTAGAGTTCTCTGTACCGCACGAAGTGCACTTCAGGAATGTCAACGGCGGCACGTACCTCAGCGCCATCTTAGAGGGCGGAAAGCTCTCCAATAATCACACCTACTCCTTGGAGACTGTTTTGCTCATTATAAACATTTTCTCAGCTCAGCCTATGCCTACGGTGTTCCCTATGCCAGCAACTATCGCCGTGGAACCGGCCGGAACCTTCTCGAGCAGGACGCTCTTTACCTTCTCGACCACGGTATCTGCCGCTTTCGCTATCGCTTCCCTCATAGGCGTTATCGCCTCGACTATCGACTCGTAGATGACGAAGGCGTACAGCGGTATCTGTCTCTCCTTCGCTATCTCCTCTATCTTGTACTTGTCGACTCCAGGCCCTCCGATGGCGACGCCAACCCCCTCGACCATCTTGCCAGACTCGTCGCCCTCGAGCCTTAAGCCGGCATCTATCGTTATTATCAGCTTCACGTTGTCGCCCTCCCTCTCGATGAGCTTCTTCACGCCCTCTCCCGGCCTGCCGACTGTCCCTCCCGGTCCAGTAGCCCTGACAATCAGAACCCTCCTATTCTCGAATTCTATCTCTGATACCGTCGTATCCTTCGCTATCTCGTATCGTGCCTTTTCCTTACCATAAGCCAGCTTGGCAGCCGCCAACACGCCGATGCCATCGCCTATCGGTTGACCGTAAGCGAACGCATAGCTGGCAAGCCTGAGCGCCTCCGTTATCTCCATGAGTTGGGGCATCAGCATCTGCAGCTGAAGTATCAGGTAGATGTTTGATGTCTTCTTTCCGAGCAGGTAGTAGTGCCTGACTATGCGGTACAGGTAGTTGGTTGTCCTTGCGACCTCCACTAGGTTTGTCAAGGTCTTAACCTTGTACTCTTCAGCTGCCGGGCTCAGCTTCCTAATCTCATCCTCGAACTTCGACTCGCCGGTCTCCAGTATGTGCTCCAGCTTGTAGACTATGCCGTATGGGTCCATAGATTCGGGCTCTATCACGAAAAATTCCATGAGCCTGTCTATATCCTGCGCAGGGTCCTTCTCGGGCTTTCCAACCCTCTTTATCGTCTCTATCGTCCTATCCCTGACCTCGTCCTTAACTAGCTTGAGCCTCGCTAACTTCTTCTCGAGGTCCCTTAGCATGTAGCCGAGCTGTATCCTCTGGCTCATCGTAGGATAGAACAAGAACAACATCATGAGGGCTAGCCATACAAGCCACACTATCATTCCCAATCCGGTATCCTCAAACCTTGTCAACTGATTTAGGAAGAAATCTTCTCTCATGCTTTCCGTTCGTGTTAGCGTTTATGGAGCCTCTTTTTAAATGTTTAGAAAATGGGACGGAGCAAATATTCTGGTAATTCGTTCCACTTTCGGAGAGCTCCTTGGAAGTTAACGGTTTTTAAGCGTGCATGAAGCGACAATATAACGATGAACGCAGACCCGGAGCTCTCGCCTCTGAGCGAATCGCTAAAAGAGATTGAGCTCGAATACCTGAATGCTTACTGCAAGGTAGTGCTGTTGAAAGATGTGCCGAGGTTAGAGGTAGCAGGCATCATCATGGAGAACCTAAAGCAGGGAAATGTTTTGCAACTTAGAAGGTGGGCTGCTGACAAGCTTGTCGAGGCAGGTGTAGCAAAAAGAGCGGAGCTTATAGTTGATTTAAATTACCTATCACAGCTATTGTGGAAGGAGAAGAACAACGTCACGGAACTCCAAGAGGTACCTAAGTACTTTTACATGGACGCAAAGAGGTTGATAGAGGAAACGTCCAAGGCAAGCAAAGAAAAGGCCGATGAAGTTAGGCGGAGGTTGATGGACATAATCTCGCTCAGGTTACTGAAGCTGTTTTCGTATGCGGCAAAGAGAATCAGACCAGCAACGATTAACAGGATGACTCCGGAAGAGAGTGTGCTCTTCGAGTTGATTATAGGACTCGTTAATGAATGGATATCTCACGTCTGTCCGAAAGGAGGTGAGGAGGTTTGAGCGTTCCGATTGAGGAAAGGCTCGTGGAGTTGTTCAAGGGCGAGAAATATAGAGCTTTGCTCGCAAGAGCGGCGCTCACAAACCAGAGGTCAATACCTGTTGACTTCAACGACCTAATAGCGTTCGATGAAGAGCTATCCCATAAAATAGTCAACGAACCCCTAACGTATCTACCAATACTCAGCAGGGCTGCTTACAAGCAACTCCAAATAGAGAGCCCAGAGTATGCCGCGAAGATAACGAACTTCTATGCGAGAGTTCACAACCTACCCGTCATTACACCGATACGGGAGATAAGGTCCTCGCACCTAAGGAAGCTGATAATGGTGGACGGCATAGTGGTAAGGGCGACCGTGGTCAAGCCGATGCTGGATGTAGGGGTCTTTCAGTGCAGGTACTGCGGCGAGAAGTATAGGGTGCCTCAAAACAACGCGCCTAGGCTAAGGCAGCCCGAAAGGTGCACGAGTCCCCAGTGTAGGGGAAGGAGGCCCGCGTTCGACCTGATACAGGAAGAGTCGGAGTTCATCGACTACCAAGTGATTGGTGTTCAAGAGAAGCCCGAGGACTTGCCACCGGGTCAGCTACCGAGGGTCATCGAGGTGAGGTTACGAGATGACTTGGTGGATAGAGCAAGGCCGGGAGACAGGGTCCTGATAACGAGCATACTGCTTTCGACGCAAGAAAGGACGGGCGAAGCCCCTCTGAGGACCTTCAAGTCTTACTTGGATGCCGTCTGGGTAGAGACCGTCAGCAAAGAGCCCGAATCCCTCCAAATAACCCCAGAGGAGGAAGAGCTGTTCAAGCAGATGGCCCAAGACCCCCTGATTTACAACAAGATAATAAACTCGTTGGCGCCTAGCATTTACGGGCTTGAGCACGTAAAGGAGGCCATAATGTTACTGCTCTTCGGTGGTAGGACAAAGGTCTTTCCGGATGGTGTGAAGGTTAGGGGCGACGTGAACATACTACTAGTCGGGGACCCGGGAATGGCAAAGAGTGCCCTGTTGCAATATGTTGCCAACATAGCGCCGAGAGGTCTCTACACTTCGGGAAGGGGTACGACGGCGGCTGGCCTGACCGCCGCCGTCATAAGGGAACAGGGTGGTGGTATGGTGCTGGAAGCCGGTGCGACGGTCCTCGCGGACATGGGAGTGTGTTGTATAGATGAGATAGATAAGATGAAGCCGGAAGACAGAGTGGCCCTGCATGAGGTCATGGCGCAGCAGACGGTGAGCATAGCCAAAGGCGGCATAGTGGCTACTTTGAACGCAAGGACCGCAATCCTGGCAGCAGCCAACCCTGCACTCGGCAGATACGACCCATACATGTCCTTCACGGACAACGTCAATCTGCCCGTAACCCTGCTTTCTAGGTTCGACCTCATATTTGTACTAAGAGATGAGCCAAACGTGGAGCAAGATAGAAAAGTATCCTCGCATATACTCGCGCTCCATTCGACGGGTAGTCCGACGGTTGCGCCGCCGATAAAACCAGAGATACTTAAGAAGTACATAGCGTACGCGAAAAGGGTGAACCCTGAGCTCACGCCTGGAGCGCTTAAGATCTTAGAGGATTTTTACCTCCAGATGAGGTCAGTTTACGAAAAGACCTCTACGGTCACGATAACCGCGAGACAGCTGGAATCTTTAATAAGACTAGCAGAGGCGAGGGCTAGGGCGGCACTGAGGGACAAGGTAACGGAGGAGGATGCTGGTGCTGTCGTCCTACTGATGAAAAGGAGCTTGCAAGAGGTCGGCATAGATGTCAAGACCGGAAAGCCAGACATAGACGTCATCATGACAGGAAAGCCGAAGAGTGTTAGGGACAAGCTTGCCATCGTCCTGAACACGATAAAGGAGTTCGAGGAGAGGAAGGGAGTTGCAGAGGAAGAGGAGCTGAAAGCTGCCCTAGTGGATAACGGACTTAGCGAGCCCGAGATAAACAGGATACTGAGCTGGTTGATAACTGAGGGAAAAGTTTATACACCGAAGCCAGGTAGCTACAAAATCGCGTGATGTTTGAAAAACTTTGGTGCTTTCCATGCTCATAACTGACCTTCCGATACCAGATTATCTCAAATCAAACCTCTTGAAGGCTGGGATAAGGGAACTCTATCCTCCGCAGGTCGAGGCGATAAGAAGGAACGTCTTGAGCGGGAAGAACCTTGTCCTAGCGACACCGACTGCTAGCGGAAAGACGTTGGTAGCGATTCTGGCTGCATCAATCCATCTCTCAAAGGGCGGCAAGGTAATATACCTCACACCGCTTAGAGCCCTGACGTCTGAAAAGTTACGTGAGTTTAAAGAGTTGCTGGCTTCCGGAGAAGATAGAAAGGTAAAGGTGGCGGCAACTTCAGGCGACTACGATAGCGAGGACAGATGGCTTGCCGACTACGACGTCATAATATGCACGAATGAGAAGGCGGACAGTCTCCTGAGACATGGTGCGGAATGGATGAGGGATGTGTCGTTAATAATCGCGGATGAAATACATGTTATAGGGGAGCCTGAGAGAGGTCCTACGCTCGAGGTTGTCTTAACGAGGCTCAGGCAGATGGCACCTAGCGCACAAATCCTCTCGCTCAGCGCAACCATAAGGAACGCGGAGGAGTTGGCGGATTGGTTGGGTTGCGAGTGCGTAATAAGCGAGTGGAGGCCCGTCCCGCTCAAGGAGGCAGTCTACTTTGAGGGAAAGCTGGAGTTTAACGACGGTAGCCTCAAGCTGAAGAACTACGAATCAGACCCGACGCTTAACGTGGCGATATGGACGGTTATGGAAGGCGGACAAGCTCTGATATTCGCACTATCCAGACGGAAGGCAGAGAGCCTAGCGGAAAAAGCTGCCGTTGCTCTGAGCAGGCATCCGGAGTGCATCAGCTACGAAGAGGCTGAAATGCTAAGGGAGGCTGCCGAGAACATGATGAGCGAAGGCGAGCGCTCCAGCTTCACAGAGAGGCTTGCCGGGCTAATGGTCAGGGGAAGCGCCTTCCATCACGCCGGCCTCGGCTACAAGCACAGACAGATAATCGAGGAGGCCTTTAGGAACAGATGCCTGAAGATACTTTGTGCCACGCCGACCCTTGCAGCCGGTGTAAACCTTCCGGCGAGAACGGTGATAATCCCGGAGCTTTGGAGGTACGAGCCGACTTACGGCATGCAGTACATATCGGTCATGGAATACAAACAATTTTCGGGAAGGGCTGGAAGGCCGAGGTACGACGAAGTGGGATACGCTGTCAGCATAGCAAGAAAAGAAGTGGAGCGCGAGATGATACTCAGCAGGTACATAATGGGCTTGCCAGAGAAAATTTACTCGAGGCTTTCGAGCGAGAGGCATATTAGGATACAGACTCTGGCGTTGATAGCCACGAGGGCTACAGAAAGTATGAAGGAGCTTCTCAGCTTTTTCGAAAAGACTTTCTTCGGATACCAGTATGGCGTCGTCGGTGTGAAGGACAAAATCATGCGAGCCGTAGAATTCTTGGACAAGCACGGCATGGTGGAATTTGTAGACGGAACGCTGAGCGCCACGAAGCTCGGCAAGAGGGTCTCGGAGCTTTACATCGACCCGCTGACGGCTGTTAGACTCATAGAGGCGATGAAGGCAAAGGTAGAGGAGATAACAGCGGTAACGCTCCTCCAGATGCTCTGCATGACACCTGACGTACCGTCTATACCCATGGCCAGGATTCCGTTCGAGCGGCTCGCCAACTACTACGAGAAGCACAAAGAAGAGCTACCCGTTAAACCGCCGGACCCTGACGAGGAGCCCGAAGCTTACGAAGCATACCTAGAAGCTCTAAAGAACGTGATGGTGCTAGAGGCATGGGTGAACGAGGTTAGCGAGGGCGACATGTATGAAAGGCTGGGCGTCGAGCCGGGCGACCTCGCGGCACTGAGGGAGAAGGCTGAATGGGTCTGCTACTCCGCCCATCAGATAGCGAACCTCATAAAGGCGGTCGACTTCATAAACCCGCTACGCGTGATGACAGAGAGGCTGAGGCACGGTGTAAAGGAGGAGCTAATACCTCTGGTGAGGCTCGAGGGCATAGGCAGGGTTAGGGCGAGGGCGCTTTACACCAGAGGCTTCAGGAGCATAGAGGACCTGAAGAGGGCCAGCGTTGATGAATTGATGTCCGTTCCGGGCATAGGACCGCAGATAGCGCGCAGGATAAAGGAACAGCTCAGCGAAATGCCTTGATGATGCCCAATTAGTTCAGCACCTGTGGAAAAATTTTTCCCGGATGCTTAACTAAATACTCTTCATACTCTGCTAAGGGGAGAGAGTACCATGGGCCGATAGTATACTGTGTTCAGCTACTGCAGCCTTCATCATCCTCTCAGTGTACCTCAACATCATCATCCATGCTAGACATTTCTTCAGAGCTCGTTAAAGACCTTTTCCGCGAAAGCGTATACGGATGCCTCCTGCAATGGTTCGACGGAGCCGGGTCTTAATCTCCTGACCTTTTCTATTGCCTCGTTCGGATAGATCCTCTCCGAGGCGACAAAGTACGCGGCGATTACCGTCCCGGTCCTTCCCAAGCCTGCCGCGCAGTGAACCGCCGTGGGCCTGCCTGCGCTGATGTTGGACATTATGAATTCGACGCACTTCTCAAGGTCTTCAACACTCGGAGGCTCATGGTCCTTCATGGGCACGTGCATGTAAACGATGTCCGTTTCTTCCAACCATTCCTTCGGAAGCGGGCTCTCGGTTAGGCTGAGCAGCGCCCTTATGCCCTGCTCGTACAACCACATGACCTGAGACCTTGATACTGGCCTACCGCAGGCTGCGAGCATGTTATCGACCCAGCTGAAGTTGTGGGGCCTGTCCAACCAGAGTCCCCTAAGCCTTCTGTAAGCCTCGCCTATGCTGCTCATGGTCCCTTACACTTCGGATTAGGTAAGAAAGGTCTAAGCTTAGCTAAGAGTTCTTCGGTAACCTGGTTCGGCGGCCTCGTGCCATCAAGCATTATCAACTCGCCAGATGTGGCCATATCCAAGTACGCATTCCTAACGGCCTCCAAGAGCTCAAGCCGCTCGAACCTGCTCTTTGGTCTCTTTATCCTAGAGAGCGCAACCCTTGGCTCCACGTCTAAAAGGAAGGCCACATCCGGTTTCGGCACGAACTTGTTGATTGTCCTCACCCAATCCATATCTCCGAGCATCGCGCCTTGGTATGCTATCGAGGAGTGCACATACCTATCGGAGACTATCACGTAACCCTTCTTAAGGCCAGGCTCTATTACCCTTCTCACATGCTCCATCCTATCCGCCGCGAATAGAAGCGCCTCCAGAGCCGGAGATGCTGTGAAGTCCGGCTTACCCAACAACCTTCCTACACCGCTAGAAGTCGGCTCGCTCGTGTACTTCGCCGCGTAACCGTTCCTCTTGAGCCACCTGACTATGGCTTTTGCCTGTGTCGTCTTGCCAGCACCATCTATGCCCTCAATCGTTACCAAGATTCCCCTGTTCATGTAGCAGCCTGATGTACTGTCCTTACTTAAACCCTTTAAATTAAGCTTACACATTCGGCGAAAAGCACGTAAAATACACGGATGGGCACGTGACAGGACGTTGCTTTGACAGCACGATTCCAACCGGTTAGAAGTTGTCCTTACGTCAAGAAATTATAACATAAACATCATAAATTCGAGCCTTTAAAGTTTATATATTAAAATCCAACTGTAAAAATATAATGTCAAATTTGTTTACTGAGGAACAGGTGGAGCGTGTTTCGAGGCTATTTGAAGCATTGGGCAATAAGACGAGGCTTAAAATACTCCTCATGGTGGCGGACAGCAAGAGGCCGCTCCACATAAAGGCCGTCGCCGAGAGCCTAAAGATGGACTATGCGGCAGCTTACAGGCACGTAAAAGCGCTAGAAGAGGCGGGCATAGTGGAAATTTACGAGGTTGGTAGGTCCAGAGTTTTATCGCTAAAGAACCAAGAGTGGCTCATGGGCCTGCTCCTTAAAATAGCTGAAGTTATTCCGTCAAATAAATTTTCACAAATTGAGCAATAATTTACAAAAATAATCATATTAATTTTGTAAAAAAATTTTTATAGCTAAACGAGCAAAATAAAATAGGTTACAAAGAGGCGGACTTGTGTTGAACTCTAGGTACTGGGCCTTTGCGGTCATGATGGGAGCATTAGGGAACGCTTTGGCGGCCATAACTGTCATACCGACGATGATTCAGCAGGTCGCGCTCGACTTCTCCCTACTTCCGGCAATCATAGCAGGCATATATGGAGGTTGGGCCCTAGGCGGCCTGACAGGCTTCATAGCGGGAATCCTTCCGTCGATATGGTTCGGACCGCTTGGACACCTTGGCCCCTTGGGCATCACAACGAGTGTTGGAAAGGCCATCATGGGAATTACGGTTGGCCTGCTTTCAAGAGCCTTTAAAAGATGGTTAGACTCGAGGACCTGGCTTTACATCCCGGTCGTGATTTTAGCCTTCCTACCTGAGGCCTTATGGATTTATCTAGTGTTTGCAGTGATGGTGCCGCTCTTCTTACCAGCAGCACCAGCCTTTCTGTCGGGCTTGTGGGCTCCGATACTCCTGAAAGGATCTTTCGAGGTGACCGTCATGGGATTCTTTACCGCAGCCCTCGCAGGTCACAATGGTTTCAAGAGCCAAATACTCTCCTTCCTGAGTCCTCCATCGCTGCCTATTAGAAAGACCTAGCAACCACCTCTATTTTTTACTCAAAAATTGGTAGAAACTAAGGTTTAAGTAAATCCTCTAGGGATTTATTTTGACAACATGGAGCGGGAGAGGACTTCGAAGAGTTTGTTGGTCGCAGTCGCAGCGGTATTCGGAGGTCTCTCCTCAGCCATAGCGATGCTCAGGCTCAGCTTCCCCTTCCCGTTATTACCTTACCTTAAGTTTGACTTGGCAGAGCTTCCCGTGGTTTTTTCGTTCCTAGCCTTCGGGCCTTCTTTGGGCCTCTTGACCTCGCTAGTGTACTGGGTGGTGTTAACCCTCGTGACGGTGGGTGAATGGCTTTGGCCGATAGGACCGTTCATGAAATTCTTGGCGGTTGTTTCCACCCTCGCGGGCGTTTGGCTAGGCTCCAGAATGTTCGCCAACTCTAAGCGGTGCCGCCTTGGCTCGCTCCTGCTACACATGGGCACGCTGGCTACGTTGGTCAGGGTTGCCGTAATGGGAGCAATGAATTACGTAATCCTAGTGGTAGCGGTGCCAGAGTCTCTCGCTTTCGTTAACTCTTTGCTATCAACGACGCTGGGCTTAAGTTTAGGCTCCGAGTTGGAGCTTATTTTGCTCATCATGCTACTTACGGCAACCTACAACGTAGTTCACACCATTCTCTCTTTAGCGCCGTCGGTTGTCATCGTCCAAAAAATAGAAAGGGTAGGCGCTTTTATCAGGATAGTCGGCGGTTCTTGGATTGGAGACCTTGTGAGAAGGACGCACAACTCGGCGGGCAATAGCTCATAAATATACAAAGCGCGCTTTTAATCTACTGGGTATGAGGGGGAGGGGTGTAGCTAGGATCAGCATCTCCATACCGCCCGATTTACTGAAGGAGCTTGATGACACGCTCAAGAAGGTCGGTTATGATAGGTCAAGAGCTATACAGATAGCGATAAGGAACTTCCTGACCGAGTATAGGTGGGCTCATGAATCCGGCGATGTCGCGGGTGCTTTGATACTGCTATACGATCACAAGAGCAGGGGTGTGGAGGAATCCCTAACAGACATACAACACGAGCATGGCGATATAATTACGTCCACGATGCACGTGCATCTTGACGAGGACAATTGCTTAGAAATAATTGCGGTAAAAGGAAAAACGAAGAGTATAAAGGAACTTGCGGAGCGGATGATGAAGGAAAAAGGAGTAAAGCAACTCAAGTTGGCCGTTGTCACGAAGTAGTCTTCAAGTATGTAAGATAATGAGTTAGGTCAGTTGTTTCACGAGTTCCTCTGCTACATCGAATGCCTTTTTCATTATGTGCTCTGGCAGCTTACCAGCGGCACATGCCTCCCTTGGTTCATCTTGGTCAATAATTCTCGGCTCCTTACCGAAAGGTCTTACGACGTCCACGCCCAAGTCCACGTACCTGACATACGTATCGTACATCTCTATTGGTGTGCATATGTTATAATACTCACCTTTGGGGCTACCGTTCAAAGAGTAGTACTTCGTGACCGTGTACATGCTCTCTTTCTTGAGCTCCGTTATAGCATAATCTCCCGGCGACTTCGGCACATTAAGGCCGTCATAAACACCGCCCCCGAGTATCAATCTCCGAACCTTAATTATGCCGTTCCCCCTCCATATGACCTTAGCAGGACCCATGACAATATTCCTTCCATCCAACTTTGAATGGATGATGCGTATGTTGCTACCTAGCCTAGGCGTTAGTTTTGAGATGTATTCTTTAAAGAGTGCGTAAACTTTCTCTGGTTGGACCAGACCCTCTTCGAGTAACTGTTCTGCGAAAGAGACCATCGATGAAAGACTCTCGCTACCAGCCCTACAAAAGTGGTGCCATGGTACAGTATAAGTTACCTCGCTCCTGAGTGTGTCAAGCTCCAACTTCGCATTCAACGGAAATGCAGCTATTAGTTGAACATTACCTTGAGGGTTCTCTAACTGTTTTGTTTTTCCGACAAATATTGTGGAAGGTACGTCCTTTTTCAATATCCTGATAAATTCTTCAACGTATTCTGTCTTTCCCAGAATCTTCACAGCATGCTTATCTTGCGTATCACTTACCATCACGTCAGGCGATTCTGTGGACCATACCCCAAACCTTTCCTTCTGGGAGATTGTGGGCAAAGATATTTCGTGTCCGTTCTTTAAAATGAGCCTTAGTAATGCGGTAGAGTAGATTCCCCTCACCATAACCTTCAATAACCCACTCACCATTGAAGAGTGATAGACTCAGCCCTCACACATGCTGACGTCACGATAGCTACTGACGTTGACAGAAACTTCATTGTTGAGCAGCCCTTATGGTTTCCAACAAAGACATTGCCATCCAGAGTTGCGTCCTCGTGAAGGGCGGCATGTTAGGGTCTGAGATTATCTCGTCAATTATCTCGATGGCATTCGCCGCTCTTACAGCAGGTATGAACCTCTCATCGAAAAGAGCGTCGCTCGCAGATTTGGCCGCCCTCCTTATGTTCCTAGGCGTTCCGGTGTCGTTTGCTATAGCCTCGAGTATCTGAACTATCTGCTGCCTCTTCTCCTCCCATGACTGCTTAGATTCTGACATACAAAACACCTGCCCCTTCAAAACGGGCATAATTTTTTCCGCCTCCCCTGAATGGGGAGGCTACATTTAAGAATTTCGGGCTTGATGCTTCCAGGGTCGCCTACGTCAGCCCTATTCTCTTCGCGTATTCCGTCAAACCTAACTCAGCAAGCTTTTCCGGCTTGGGTCTGCCTTCCTTCGTCCACCCCTTTATGCTGTAAAATTCATCCAACATTTGCTCGAATTTCCCTCTATCTACGACCTCACCTTTCGATGCACCGAACGCGAACGGGTCCTTATACATCCTTTCCGGCAAGTAGTCATCCTTCCTTGTCAACCCTTCTCTGATGTTATAGAGTCTGATGAGGTTGTTGATTCTTTCACCAATCCTCCTAAGCTCTGCCGCATTTACACCAGCTCCGGTAGCCATGTTGTATATGGCCGTTACACCTTCCCATAATATTGGACCTATCGTCGGTAAGGAGTAAAACTTGCACATTATCAGACTATCGATGACAGCGTAGAAGTCCTCCTGCTCTGCGACGTACTCGGCATGTCCCTCGTAAGCCAGCCTGTTAACGGGCACATCAGGCTTGAACGGATGCTTTCCTGTCAGGTTCGGCCTGTAAGCAACATGTCTCAGATGACATGCGCCCCTCTGCGATACGGCATATGCAAGGGCAACGCCCTTTAATCCCCTTGGATCGTATCCCGGGAACTCCAAACCTTTCACATGAACCGCCAGCTCAGGAAATCCTAGAATCTCTGCAGCACGCCTTGTACCCTCAGCGAGTATCTTTCCAAGACCTCTCTTAAAAGCTATGGCCTCCACCGCTCTAACGAGAGATGAACCGTCCCCAAACTTTACGCCTATGTCGTTTTCTTTGAGAAGACCACGCTCTGCCAAGTACATGGCGAAGCCTATGACGTTGCCTAGGGTTATCGTGTCAAGTCCATAAAGGTTCGCAAGCTCGTTAGCCGCCGCGACTGCTGCTAGGTCATCGATTCCGCAGAGCGGGCTCAGCGCGTAAAGGGTTTCGTACTCAGGCCCCTCCAAGACTATGGTTTTACCCTCGTAATCAACGATGCTGTGCCTACCGCAAGCTACCGGGCACGCGTAGCACGTTATGTGCTTTTTCACTATCGTGCTGTTCATAGTCTCTGGTCCGACCTTTTCGTAACCATCGAAGCTTCCGCCCTGATAGTACCTAGTTGGTAGAGAGCCTGTGCTTTGTGTGAGGGCCATTATGCCCGAGGTGCCATACTTCGCGAGCGTCGTTAGCGTATTCCTGGCCTTACTCGAGACCTCCCTCCTCAACTCTTCGTATGCCTTCTCATCGGCCGGAGCGACCTCGAGCGTCCCCCTTATCACGATTGCCTTCAACTTTTTGCTTCCCATAACAGCTCCTCCTCCGGTCCTGCCGAAGAAGCCACCCCTTAGTCCTTTAACGCTGTGCTGGTATATGCCGTGGACTATGCATGCGAACTTGACCAGATTCTCGCCCGCCTGTCCTATGACAGCTGTTTGTACCTTATCGCCGTGTTCCTTCCAAAGAGCTTTCTCAGTCTCTAAGGTGTTTAAGCCCCAAAGATCAGATGCGTCACGTATTTGGACCTCGCCGTCCTCAACGTAGAGATAGACCGGCTTCTTCGATGTGCCTTTCACCACGATAGCATCGAGCCCCGCTTTAGCCATCTCGGTGCCTATGTAGCCGCCGCAATAGCTCTCGCCGAAAAAGTTGGTTAGCGGTGACTTAAAGCACAATGCCATTCTAGCAGCGCTTGAGAGGGCAAGACCTTCTATCGGCCCCACGGAGAAAACGAGAACGTTGTCTGGCGACAGTGGGTCTATCCTAGGTTCCGTGTTATCGAATAGGAGCTTCGCACCTAAACCCTTTCCACCTATGAAATTCTTGTAGACATCCTTACCAGGGTCGAAATACTTTACGGAGCCGTCAGAAAGGTCAACAAAACATGCCCTGTGCCAATATCCCGATTCCCTAACACTAGACTTCATCGAAGGTATCGGCAAATTAGAAATTAAAAAAGTTTGTTTCAATCTGCAGTTTATTCAATAATAAGGGCCTAAGCTTATTTATGTAAAAAGGCATCTTAGAAAAGGGCGATGGAGTATGCCACTAAAGTCTCCAAACAGGATAGCACTTCGCAGTCCATCCTTGAAAGGTAACGTGTCGGTCGAGGAGGCGATATATTGGCGTAGGTCTGAAAGGAGGTATGCACCAGGCAAGCTTACACTCGACCAAGTTTCACAACTTATGTGGTGTGCCCAAGGGATAACGGACCGTAGGAACATGTTAAGAGCCGCTCCATCTGCGGGCGCCACCTATCCGCTCGAAGTTTATGCCGTAGTGAAAGACGGTGGTGTAGAAGGACTGGAGGCTGGTGTGTACCACTATCGACCAGAAGACCATTCTCTGGACTTAATAATACGCGGCGACGTAAGCGAGAAGCTGGCGTCAGCATGTCTTGGACAGAGTTGGGTCAGGGAGGCACCGCTGAACATCATCATAACCGCGATATATGCTAGGACCACGAGAAGGTACGGAACGAGGGGTGAGAGGTATGTGCATATAGAGGTTGGGCACGTGGGTCAAAACATATACCTCCAGGCCACGGCCATGGGTTTGGGAACCGTCGCTATCGGAGCGTTCTACGACGACGAGGTTAGAAAAGTCTTGGGAGTGCCAGAGGAGGAGAGGCCGTTGTACGTCATGCCCGTTGGAATATCTGTTAGGAGGGGAGTTGCTTAAGGTTGAGCGTCGCGATTAATCCTTTATAACACCTTCAGTGGTTTCTGCTGTGGCAAAATGGAAGGTGACAAGGTTACAGTCGAAAATTGGCACTCGATGAACGTCTATGAAGTCATAGCCAAGCTTAGGACCGACCCAGAGAAAGGACTTACTACAGAAGAGGTGATGAGTAGGCTCTCCACGTTCGGCCCAAACGAGCTAGAAAGACCGAAGGGTGTTTCTGGTCTAAGGATATTCGTCAATCAGTTTAAGAACGTTCTGATTTTGCTACTACTGGTCGCCACAGTTATTTCGGCAATCTTGGGCGAACTCGTTGACTCTATACTGATATTCGTCATAGTGATGGCGGCAACAATCTTGGGTTTCGTCCAGGAGCTGAGGGCAGAGAAGGCACTCGAGGCCCTGAAGAAGATGCTGAGTCCAAGGGCCAACGTCATACGGGACGGTAAAGTAGTCAACGTGGCAACGAGGGAGATAGTCCCTGGTGATGTGTTGCTACTCGAGGCGGGCGATAAGGTACCTGCGGATGCACGGCTCATTCATGTCGTCAACTTGCAAGTTAACGAGGCACCTCTTACTGGTGAATCGGTACCTGTTTCAAAGGTGGTTGAACCATCACCTGTTAATGCAAGTATCGCTGATAGACGCTGCATGGTGTTCGCGGGCACTACCGTTACGTATGGCAAAGGTAAGTGCGTGGTCGTTGCTACGGGGTCGAATACCGAGTTCGGCAAGATAGCCAAAACGGTGGCAACAATCGAAAAGGAAGAGACACCGCTAGAGAGGAAGACAAAGGAGATAGGCAATTTTCTCGTGAAAGTTGTACTAATTGTAATAATCTTGATAGTTATTGCAGGTATTGTTGAAGAGCTGCTTTTGTACGACAGTCTGACCGTTAATTTCGTCGTCGAGATGATGATATTTGCTGTAGCCCTAGCAGTGGCAGCAGTTCCGGAGGCGCTACCGGCGATAGTCACGGGTACGTTAGCGATAGGCATGTACATAATGGCTAAGCACAATGCTTTAATCAGGAGGATGTCAGCGGTAGAGACGCTTGGTTGCACGCAAGTCATATGTTCTGACAAAACCGGGACGCTCACAAAAGGTGAGATGACCGTCGTGCAACTCTTCGTTTCAGGAAGGACTATCAAGGTCTCGGGCGCGGGTTACGAGCCGAAAGGAGAGTTTTTCGAGGGTGAAAAAGTTATAGAACCTGACAGAGCGATTCAGCTACTCCTCGAGGCGGGCTCACTATGTAACGACGCTCAACTCGTAAGCACTGATGAAGGGTGGGCTATCGTGGGAGATCCGACGGAGGGCGCGCTCGTTGTCGCTGCAAGAAAGGCTGGAATCGATGAAGTAAAGCTGAGAAAAGCAAACCCAAGGGTCTTCGAAGTTCCGTTCAGCTCGGAAAGGAAGAAGATGACAACCGTACACAAGACATCAGATGGGTCTTTGGTTGCATACATGAAGGGAGCGGTCGAGGTAGTCCTAGATTCTTGCAGCAAGATTCTCTTGGATGGGGAAGAGGTGCTATTGTCGGAGGAATTAAAGTCGAAGGTACTCACAACAAACAACGAGATGGCGGCAAATGGTCTCAGGGTTTTAGCGGTTGCATATAGGAAGGTCAATCAGGAGGAGTATACAGATGCAGAGAAGCTAGAAAGGGACTTCACGTTAATCGGCCTATTTGGCATGATGGACCCTCCGAGAGAAGACGCTATAGAGGCCATCAAAGTGTGTAAACAAGTTCAGATAAAGCCCGTGATGATTACCGGTGACCACAGGCAAACCGCTGTAGCTGTAGCCAAAAGTATGAAAATATACGAAGAGGGAGACATCGTACTGACAGGGCAGGAGCTGGAAGGAATAGACGAGGCCAAGCTCAGCGAGATATGCGAGAAAGTTACGGTCTACGCAAGGGTTTCTCCCTTAGACAAGCTGAAGATAGTTAGGGCATGGAAACGAAGGGGCAAAGTTGTCGCAATGACCGGCGATGGTGTGAACGACGCACCAGCGCTGAAGCAAGCTGACATAGGCGTCGCCATGGGAATAACTGGGACAGAAGTCTCGAAGGAGGCGGCTGACATGGTACTGTCCGACGACAACTTCGCGACAATCGTAAAAGCGATAGAGATGGGCAGGTGGATATACGACAACATCAAGAAGTTCTTGCTATACCTACTCGAGAGCAATATAGTTGAGGTGGCGACCATGGCCATACTCGTGCTACTAGGATTTCCGCTCCCTCTACTGCCAGTCCACATACTTTACATAAACTTGGCGACTGACGGTCTCCCTGCCATAGCTCTCGGCCTAGCACCGCCCGAGCCCGGACTCATGAATCGGCCGCCAAGAGATCCGAAAGAGTCGGTATTCTCGCGTGAAATCAGATTTCTGCTAAGCTTAATAGTTCCAATCCACACACTATTCTTTGTCTGGCTCTTCTTCTCGAATATAGGCAGGGGCATCGAGGCCGCTAGGACTGTCCTCTTCCTGTCCTTCGTCATTATCGAGCTCTCTCTTGCCTTGAACCTGCGCTCTATAAGGTACCCGATAACCAAGGTCAAGCCGCATAAGTGGCTACTCCTTGCCGTCCTGTGGGAAGTTTTCATGCTATGCATGATAATAAGCTTGGACGTTTTGAGGGGTGTTTTCCAGTTAGTGCCGCTTTCGTCTCAAGACGTCGCTATCTTAGCGTTCAGTGCAATCCTGCCCTTTATCGAGCTTGAATTGGTAAAACGCTTGGCGCCAAACTCCCTGATACCTGAGTCGGAGCTTCGGGCTTAACTTCTATGTTTGGAACGTTTGGCCAAAAGTAATTTCTAGCGTAGAGTTTATGTAAACTTTCAAGACTTCAGGGCACGGGCCTCCATGTAACTGTCTCCAGCATAGTGAAGTAAGGGACTGAACTCTGTTTTTCTTACATGCTCCTCAACTACCCTTCCTACGATAAGGTAATGATCGCCGAATAGGCCCATATACTCGACCACACACTCAAGCGTTATCGGTGACTCAGCGATGCCGGGGGGTCTAACTTTCTTGGAGGGCACCTTAGTCAGTTTTGCCATACTGAATTTATCGACATCCCTACCTGAGTACTTGCCGCAAATCCTCACCTGTTCGAGCATCTCTAAAGTCGCTATGTTCACGGTGAACTCACCGACCTCCTTAAGGTTCGAAAAAGTATGTCTCTCTGGCGTTATGGCAACGGCCACGTACTTTGGGTTGAAGCTGAGCGGCATCAAAAAGCTGGCTGACATGACGTTTTCCCTGCCCCTACTATCGACTGTCGCTATGAGCGCTACTGGTCTCGGAAATATCTGCTGGGATATGCGCATGTTTTAGAGTCGTTGTAGCGTAGATTTAAACGATTACGTGCCTCCGCTTTTTGTTAAAAAAAGCTAGATTTATTATAAAAACTCAGTCGGCTGGGGTTTTGAGAATTTGACGAAATGAAGATTTAACTTAGTTCTTGACATTTGACGCATTTTAGTTTTCCGTAAAATATTTAACCATGTATGTAAGATACTAAAAACGCAATGAGGTCGGAAACTATTTTAAAGGTTGACCTTACGAAAGGCAGTATTTCTAAGGAGACGGTTGATCCGGCAATTCTCAGGAACTACATGGGAGGTAAGGGGCTGGCTGCCTACTATCTATTTAACGAGATACCGCCAAGGGTTCCTGCGTTCAGTGCAGAGAACAAGGTAGCTATAATGTGCGGTCCTTTGATAGGGACTGTCGCGCCCAGCTCCGTGAAGTTCTGTGTGGCGACAAAATCGCCTTTGACCGGAGGTTGGACAGATGGTTATGCGAGCGGAACATGGGCTGACATGCTGAGGGCGGCAGGTTACTACGGAATTATAATTGGCGGCATCGCCGAGAAACCGACGTACCTCTACATAGAGGACGACAAGGTTGAGCTCCGAGATGCATCCGACATATGGGGCGCTAACACCTATGAGACAATAAGGTTGCTGAAAGAGAGGCACAGATCCGATATAGAGCCCACGGTTTTGACGATAGGTCCTGCTGCGGAAAAGTTGGGATTGATAACGACGATCATAGCGGAGTACAGGGCTGCGGGTCGTGGTGGTGCTGCCTCTGTCTTGGGCTTCAAGAAGCTTAAGGCCATCGTAGTTAAGGGTCACAAGGAAGTGCCCGTCGCCAACCGTGAGAAGCTGGAAGAGGCTGCAAGGGCTGCTAGGGAGAAGCTGATAAAGAACCCGATAACCGGTGCAAAAGGAAGGCACCAGCAGATGGGCACCTCGAACATAGTGCTTGGTGTGAACGCCGCGGGTGCCCTTCCAACTAGGAACTTCCAGACAGGTGTTTTCGAGTACGCCGACGAGATAAGCGGCGAGAGTTTCAGGGATACGCTGTGGATGGGAGGACAGAGGAGGAGGCCGTGCCCAAGGTGCATAAACCAGTGTACGCATGTTGCTATAATAGAGTCCGGAAAGTGGGCGGGAATAGTCGACGAGGGGCCTGATTACGAGAACCTCACTATGCTCGGATCAAACTGCGGTATTGCGGATAAGAACACGATAGCGACTGCAGAGTTCCTCTGCGACCTCTACGGCCTTGAGGGCATATCCGCAGGAAACACGATAGGCTTCCTTATGGAGTGCTTCGAGAAGGGGCTGATAACGAAGGAGGACACAGACGGTGTGAATCTCAAGTTCGGTAACGAGGATGCATTGATAGAGGCCCTAGTCAGAGGAGGAACTGTCACCGGTAAGCTCGGAAAGCTCGTGGCAATGGGTGTAAGAAGAGCGGCAGACGTGATAGGACAGGGCTCGCAAAAGTTCGCTATGCATGTTAAGGGTCTAGAAATGCCGGCTTATGAGCCTAGGGCTGCCTTTGGCATGGGCCTATGTTATGCAAGGTCCGACAGGGGTGCATGCCACCTGAGACCTTGGACGTTCGGGGCGGAGTGCTTAGGACTTGCACCTAGGGAGCCTCCTTACCTGCCTTACGACATACAAGGAAAGGGCGCATGGGTTAAGACGTTAAACGACGTGTTTGCTGCCGTGGACTGCACGGGTGTCTGCCTATTCATTACATTTGGTATCGATGCTGTGGAGGACATTTTGCCGATGGTAAACGCCGCGACAGGCTTCAACTATACGGCTGAAGAGTACATAAAGATCGGAGAAAGAGCGAGCAACCTGACGAGGGCCTTCTGGTTCAGAGAAGTGGGCGACTTCGGAAGGGAATACGACACGTTACCGTGGAGGTGCTTGCATGAGCCGTTGCCTTCAGGCCCGGCAAAGGGAAAGACTGTTCCGCTAGAGCCGATGCTGAACGACTACTACAAGGCGGCCGGATGGGATGCCAACGGCAAGCCGACTAAGGCCAAGTTGCAAGAACTTGGACTAGATTTCGTCATTAACAAGATATATTAAACCAACTTAACCCCCTCTTTTTTATTAAAATTGCCTGAATTGAATAAAAACAAATTTATTCGCAAGGAGTGGCATCTTATATTTAAATACCTCTTTTTGAAAACTAAGTTTGGTGTTAAAACCTTGGAGGCCGGTAAGAAAGAGGTTGTAGTGAAGTTTATGGGCTTTCTACGCGAAGTCGCAGGCCCCGAGATCATCGTACCCATCAAGGACAACTCTAGGATAGCGGATGTTTTGCAGGACGTGCACAAGAGGCTGGAGCCCTTGATGGAAAAAGAGCTTTTAACAAAGGTTCTAAGGAATTCTAGGATTGTGTTGAACGGCGTTTATGCACCAGACGAGAGTGAAATAAACCCTGGAGACGTTCTTACGATAATAAGCCCTGCTGCCGGGGGATAGTCCGAGAATTTAAACCTTTTTTTAACTGCAAGGTAACCTAAAGGCCTGGGTCTAATACATACTAGTATTTACAATCAATAAATAGAAAAGATATTTTTATATAATTTTTAGTGCAATAAAATATTGCGTTGTGGTGATTTAAAAATTGGTTAAAGCAGGCGGTTACGCGAATAAAATAGCTTGGGTTGATTTAGCGAATAAGAAGGTTGAGTATGAGGAACTGGATGAGGACCTAGCAAGGAAGTACGTAGGCGGCAGGGGTCTTGGTGCAAAGTTCGTTTATGACAAGGTAAAGCCCGGAACGGATCCCTTTGCTCCAGAGAACATATTGGTAATATCCGTAGGTCCGCTCACTGGAACGCTCACACCGATGAGCGGAAGGATATGTGCCTCTACATTATCTCCGCTTACCGGTACTGTAACGGACAGTCATGCTGGCGGTTGGGCAGGTGCTGCGATGAAATGGGCCGGCTTCGATGCCATAGTACTCCAAAATAAGAGTGACAAGCCAGTCTACTTGGTAGCGAAGGATGGGAAGATAACCTTCGAGGACGCATCGGCATTATGGGGCAAGGATACGTTCACAATGACCAAGATGCTTAGAGAAAAGTATGGGGACACACGTGAGCTGACAAAGTTAGGGCCTACAGGCATACAGGTTTATGGTATCGGTCCTGCGGGCGAGAACCTCTGCAGGGAGGCTTGTATACTGCATGATGCGGGAAGGGCGAGCGGAAGAGGGGGAGCGGGCGCAGTGATGGGTTCAAAGAAGGTGAAGGCCCTTGTCATAATCGGTGAGGAGAAAAATATGCCAAAACCTGCGAACCCCGAGAAGTTTGAGAAGGCAAGGGAGACGGCCTTGAAGCATATCGCCGAGAGTCCGGTTACATCGCCCGGAAAGGGTGGCCTATCTGTTTATGGAACCAGCGTCCTGGTCAACACCGTAAACGAGCTTGGTGCATACCCGACGAGGAACGCCAAGGAGGTGCAGTTCGAGTTCGCTTACTTCACCAGCGGAGAGAACCAGAGGGGAACCATACTCAAAGAGACACCATCCTGCCACGCATGTCCCGTCCACTGTAAGAGGCTTACGGAGGTTACGGATGGCAAGTACAAGTTTAAGTCTGAAGGTGTGGAGTACGAAACGTGCTGGTCTTTGGGTGCGATGATTGGCGTAGGTCACATAGAAGCTGTAGCTTACCTGAACTATCTCTGCAATTACTATGGCCTTGATACAATAAGCACCGGTGTTACGTTGGCAACTGCATGTGAGGCTACCGAGAAGGGATACATACCCGAAGCCGAGGGGGTAAGGTTCGGCGATGTGGACAAACTGGCAGAGTTCATAAAGAAGATAGCGCTCAGGGAAGGAATAGGAAATCTGTTTGCAGAAGGTGGATACAGAGCGGCGCAGGCTCTTGGTGATGTGGATATCTCTATGACCGTTAAGAGGCAAGGCATACCTGCCTACGATCCAAGGGGCTTAAGAGGTTTCATACTTGGATACTCTACATCTAACAGAGGCGCATGTCATTTAAGGAGCTATACACCTGCCTCAGAGATACTTGGCATACCATACAAGACAGACCCGTTGGCGCTGGAAGGAAAGGTAGACTTAACGATAATGCTCCAGAACCTATTTGCCTTCATAGACTCCTTAGACATTTGTAAGTTCTCATCTTTCGCTTACACCGTAGAGGATTATGCTGCGCTAACTGCGGGCATGACTGGATGGGACATAACGCCTGATGAAGTCATGAAGACTGGAGAAAGAATATGGAACCTCGAGAGATACTACAATCAGCTTAACGGGTTCGACAGGAAGGATGACGTACTTCCGAAGAGGCTTGTCGTGGAACCAGCGCGCTCAGGACCCGCAAAGGGATGGAGGCTTACTTGGGAGACCTTTAACAAGTTGCTGGATGAGTACTACGAAAAGAGGGGCTGGACAAAAGACGGAAAGGTTCCGGAAAGTAAACTGAAAGCACTTGGAATACTGTAGAGTGCCAAATTTATTTTCTTTTTTATTTTTTGTTTTCTATCCTCCAGCTACAGGCGGTATTATCGCAACCTCATCCATGTTCTTCAGCTTCGTCCTCATACCATCCAAGTAATCTATCTCCCTACCGTTCACTAGAAACTTTACGTACGGAGCGAGCTTCCCCTCGCCCGCCAAGACTAGCCTGCTGAACTGCTCACCAAACTTTTGCGTTAAGAGTTTGATAAGACCCTCGACGTCCGTATCGTCAGGTATCTCCAAGTCCGTTTGGCCGGTGCCTATGGCTTCCCTAATGGTCGCAAAGGCCCTTATCCTAATTCTCATACTACTTATTATAATGGCATAAGCGCAGCTCATAAATGTTTGGAGCTAATGTCTTCAAAGAAAAGCATCTACCCGTAGACCTTCTTGCCGGTATCTCGGACTTAAACTCCTTGCTGGAAAGCACCTTAAGGATTACACCGATAGAAGGTTTGCTTAACCTATTCTCCCTACTGGTAAAGTGTGCCACGGATATTCACATGATCATCCCTTATAGCAATTCAGCCTTCTATAGAGTCGATATAGCCAAACTAACAATTTGCTTAGTTTTTGAAAATTCAGCCCTCTAACGTCAGCATGAAGCCCATGAGCCTCGATAGGTCCTCCAGAGCTGCAAGATGGTTTCCGTATACTAGAACTCTGTGAAGTCCTCCTTTATATCCATAAAGGTACCTACGAGCGTCAGGAACGGATACTTTGACCTTCGTCCTGCAGCCGCGATTTATATCGACATTCCCTAAGACCTTACCTACGGAAATGACCATCTCATCCAGACCCTCGATAAATTTTGCTACGGTGACTTCTGCACCTTCACGCATGAATACTTGAAGCCCAACACCATCGCCGCTGTCCGCATGGTTCCTGATAATATATCGAGCTACTTGTCCATCCATTTTTGTGGGTGCCGTGCAGTGGCAGTGAATTACGACGTTCTCCGCAGTGTCAACAACTGGATCCGATATGAAAGAAGGTTTGTCGGCAAGATATCTGAAGACCAGCATCGTCAGGGCTGAGTGGACGTCCGCCTCGCAGGCCGCTACAAAGCCTTCATCATTCAACAAAGATAAGGCCAGGCATGGTGTCGTTGGCATCTCGACCTTACCGTATTCAAGCCAGCCGAGGCAGTCTATAGCAAGCGCGTTCGCACCATGTCTCTCTAAAAGCTTCTTTAAGGCTATGTAAATCGCCGCGGCCTTGATTATTTCACTCTTTGAGGGTTCCCTGACTTCAATAGCCTTCTCTATCACTTCTTTGGCAAGCCTCTCCGCGACACTCATATCTACTTCGTCATAGAGCGCCTTAACCTCAGAATAATCAACATACTCCAAGCTTACACCGAACTTTTGCCTCACTAAACTCACGTACTGCGGACTAAGGTACTTTGCCGGGTTAGCTTCCCTCCTAGTTATGATGAGAATCTTCGACGAGCTTAGCATTTTGACCGTATAGACGACTCTTAGAGCTCTAGCTATCTCATTCACGTCATTCGAGGAGATCATCAAAAACCTTCTGCCAGCCCTATTCAGGTCCTCTATAAGCGGTAGGCCTGAGATGTCACCACCGTAAAGGTCTATCACGTAAATTGTCGGTATACCGTATCCGCCGTACTTGTGTATGTAATCGTACCCTAGGTCAGCTATTCTTTTTGAGGCCAAGTAAGTAAAGCGCGTACTCTCAGACGTTATCAGATATACAAATATCGCATCGACATCATCGCTGATTTCTCTCTCTAACCTGTTCACCTCATCCATATTCGAGACAATACGGTTCACGAACTCCACCGGTATCTGGAGCTTTAGTCCACTCAGCCTATCAACCCACTCCTTTACCCTTGCCTCATAATCGTAGAACGGTGACGGCCAACCCCTTCGGGCCTTGCTGCCAAGAAAAACGTTCAAAATTTTTAAGCCCTTACCCATGAAAAGATTTTATTTCGAATGTTTTAAAAACTTTACCGGAAAATTGAACGTCCCAAAAATTGTGAAGAACCTTATTTTAGCAATTGCAAAAACCATCTTCTTCGTCTATGGCTTTATGTGGACTCTTAAACGACGTCCAATTAAATCGATGAATGATGTCTACAAATTATTTTATTTGAACTTCCTCAGGTTGCATGAGAATGATGTAGAGATTGTGAGGCTTGAAGATGATGTGCTCGTCACGCGTTGTAAAAACCCATGCCCAATCCTCAGACTGTCCCTTTCGCTTAACGTCGATACGAAAACATCCTGCAAGATTGTTTCGGAACCTGTTTGTAAATACGTGTTGCGCAAACTCAACCCAAATCTGGTGTTCAAAAGGAATTATGAACACATAAGACCTTATAGCGAGAGCTGCGAGGAAACGATATATTGGAAGGGGCGAGTCTGTTAAACGTCGAAGTAGAAGTAGCAGTATTACTTTGAAATTTGTATAAGTTCAGAGAAGGAGCTTCTCGAGCCTTTTGGCAACAAATTCTCTCTTTAAATACGCATCGATTTCTATAGATTTAATCAAAAGGTTCACTAACCTTCTATAAGGTTCATTTACCTGATCTAAAACCCACTCGATAAACTCATGCCTAAGAGTTTCTTTTGCGTCTTCTAGCTCTTTGTCATAAATTAAGATTAAAGAACCCTTCACCTCTCCCCTGAGCTCCCTTTCATCGCGCATCTTTTTGTGAGCAGGAAGCCATCTGACCTGAAGCTCGTAGCCCATGCCGACCTTGCCCTTCAGCCTCTCAAGCTCTTCCGCAAGCTCACGCTCTAAGCTGATGGCTTCGCTAGCGACATTTGTGTTTCTTCTATTTCTTCGCTTTGCTAAGATTTGGGTTTTGCTCACTTACTCCTACCCTTCCTAGCTACCCACTTCACCCCATCCTTAGATCCTTCAAGGGTTTTCTGGCCTCCATTAGAGGTCATAACATTGGTCTTGAGCTTCTGATAATTCTTGAGGTTCTCGACTTCCTTGATCCCTCCAGAGGGTCCAAGGATTCTGCATGTAGCCCATTTTATGTATCTCTGATATGTCTCGTATCCAGTTTTTACACAGATCCCGCAGAGGTTTACTTGATCTCTGAAGTCGTCGCAGCAGGGTAACGGAAATATCAGTACGTCATTTCTGTTATGTGCAGTGCATGCAATACGCTTCATCAAGAGCTCCATGTTTCTAGCCATCAGATTCGGCCTCCGATGAATATGTCCTAGGCCTGTAGGGTTCAAGGTTTCTAGAGATAATCTCTAAAACCTTCTCCAAGACCTCTTCTAGGTCTATGCATAGAATATTAAACGAGACTATATCCTCATTTAGGACAAGGATCCTGTTCTGGACATTTCTCTTCCTAGAGTATTCTAAGATGAATCTATATAGTTCATCGACACCTTTCGTAGAGAGTTTAAAGGGTGTCTGCCATAGATCGACTAATAGCTTACAATATTTTCTGTAGCGTTTCAAACCTATCAGTGGGTTGAATGGTAGCTCACGCCTCGGGTATGTTAAAATAATGTATCGAGCCAAATCAGCCACCTTCCTATGCTTAGAGAATACCCATCCCCATATCAGGCTTGTTGAATGAGAATAAGTAGTAATACGATAAGGGCCAAAGGTTCATTATATAATAATATAATATATGACCCAAATGAACCAAAGGACCCAAAATATTTCATCCCTCCAATTCTGTATCGAGGCTTTCTCTAACCCTGTATACCCCCCAGCCTTCCCTGACAAGTTCGCCTGCAATGAGGAGGTAGTTTAACGCTCTCTTCAAGGTTGTTTTACTGTATCCCTTTATGGTTTTGAATATCTCGCCTCTCTTAGCAATCTTCTTCACTTGCATGAAGGTCTTTACCTCGTTCGCAGCCTTAATTAGATTTGAGTCGAAGGTTTCTTCAACTTCTCCAGTATACTCAATGTTTAGTATGCCTTCTTCGTCGTACCGAAAGTTTAGTCTAAATGCGAATTCCTCTCCTAGACGGTTTTTTAAGGTTCTAACGATTCTCTCATTAGGTGCAACCGATTTCTCGAGCAATAACACTGAATCGCTCTCGTTAACCAAGACACTTGAACCTCGAACTTCGTCCACATTATGAGAGTAGGGTAACGATTTTCTTAGATGATGGATTAAGACAATGGTACAATTCGTTTCATAGGCTAACTTTCTAAGCCTAGTTAATAGGTTTGAAACTTCTGCAGCCTTATTCTCATCTGTTATGCTCGTAAATGTTGTCCAATTATCTAGAAAAACGATACCGTAACCGTTTGTAGTGATCAATGTTCTTAACTTAGCTATGGCACCTTTCTTGTCTAGCCTGAAGTTTGTAAAGCTGATTGTGTCGATTGGCTCGATTGAGTTTAGACGTAGCAGTTTAACACGCTCTCGATAAATCGATGGGCTGTTTTCGTTATCTAATAACAGAACCTTTAATAGAGTAGTATCGAAGTAGTCAAATAATGGTTTACCATTCGCTATGCAGTGAGCCATATGTAGCGTTAGAAGCGATTTCCCAATACCTCCACGACCCGCTAACAGTATCAACGCTCCTCTGGGGATAATAGGTTTAACAATGTATGATATCTCCCTAGCATTCTCGACCAGATCCTTCAACGACTTCACTTCGAACAAAAGCGACTTATAAATTGGAATAGTCTTCAAGATATTTATTACTGCAGCCCTATCGCCAACAATCTCGAGCAATTCTTCCCTTAAACCGCTCCACGCTTTAACCCTGCCGGCGGGCTTTTCATAAGTATCACGCAGCGCTCGAACCCTATCATTTATTTCCTCATCTCGAGCTAGACATGTTATTGTTTTCAAAACAGTTTCAGCATCCTCGAATGGTAAGCCTATTTTGTACAAGACACCCGAAATCCATAGAGAAAGATTGTGTCGATGATACCTTCTCCAATACTCAACCATAGCCTCAATAAAATTTCTATACCTTTTCAGCACCTCAAGCTTATGGCGTAAACGTTCAAGGTCATCCTTCGAAATTTCCGCAATCGGTACTTTCTGGATATCGCTTAACCATTCATAAGGTCTATTAGTCTCAGGATGGATCGATGGGGGCACAACTATGTATTGTCTGCTTCCGCTTCTGAGTTCTACGAAGCCATCAACCTTAAAGGGCTTAGTCTCTCCACGAAAGATGATATGGTAACCTTTCCCCGTCTTTTGAACCCATGTTTTCGAGGCCATGACCTCAACATTTAAGTCGATTAAGACGTCCCATAATTCTTCACGCTCAATATCGACCGCGGTTAATCCATCCAGTCTGAGACCAATGTTAGCATCAGGTTTGAAGCATTTCATCAATTCTTGAGGTGACAGAACCTGCCAGTTATTGATTACACATTGTTTAGATTTTGGCAGTAACTCCAAAACCGTCAACCCCTTTTCTTTATAAATTTCGTTTAGTGAAATTACAGGGCCTTCCATTCCATTTTGGTAATATATATTACCAGCATATATATTTTTCTTTTCTCAAAAAGAAAGAGATATATTGAACTAAGCAAAATTTATAGGCATGCAAGAAGAAAACAAAGAGCTTTTCTCGTTTGGCTATCGTGCTAGAGTATGGGCCTTCCTCAGATGGCATGAGGGTAGATTCTTTACTGTCGAGGAGATAGCCGCTGCTACAGGCTTAAAAAAGAGTACGGTAGAGCAGGCGCTAAAATTTGTTAAGACGCTGCCTCGGATAGAAACACGCGTCTCCTATGAGAATGGGAGAAAGATTGTACGATATGGTTTTGTACCAATCGTGGGTAAGCTTGAGTAACACTTAGAATACCTAACGTTGGGAGGATGATTATAACATAGCATGATAGAGTTCTAACACCTGAAGAGCTTCAGAGGATACTGGAGATAGCGGATTTGAGGGGAAGAGGATATATGTGCAAATCGATATATTGATGCATCAACTGGTAGAATCGCTCTTCGGTTTAAGTAATGAAGAGATACAAAGAAGGACTGCTAGATACCTCCGGAACGAGATATTGAGATGTATAAATGCTATGCTGAAGAAATACGATCGTTGAGAGCTTTGAATACCAATTTGGACGTTGCTATATTTTGCGAATGGCCGGAAGTATAAATTGTGTTAAATACCATGCAATCTCCCATACAGAATAAGATGGCCAGCGGCCGCATGTCATGCACATGCATGCAAGCGGCATTCCTGTCCTCATGCTCTCTTCGATGCTTTCTATCTTGATATAGACGCTATGCGAATTGCAAAACTTACACGGTAATGTAATACCTCCTGTAAATAGAATACGTTTCACTCGTGTAATCTTCGATAGCTCATTCTTAAGTCTGTTTATATCAGATTGAAGTCCTATGCGTTCTGATTTAAGCTTCTTAACTTCTCTTTCTAGGCTATCCTTCTCCATGCCTAATCTTGCAATCCTCTTGGCTTCCTCAGCGTTGAAACCAAGCTTAACGCAACCGTCCAGAAACTCAGAAAGTGCTGATACCTTATCCAACCCTAACTTTCTCAAACGCTCATCGGTATCGATAAGCTTCTTCAATGCTTCTTGCTTCGATGATAGCTCATCCTTAATTTTACTGAATTCAGCCTCGGCCTTTGTCCTCTCTTCTTTAATCCTCTCTAGCTTGGAAGTCTCCTCTTCGGCTTCCCTTAACGCATCGAAGAGCTTCTTTCCAAGCTTCTCTTCAAGCTTTAATAGCTCGACGGCAGCTGGTACTATCTCCTCAATCTTATAATCTCCTGATTCTAATCCTCTTGCAAGCTTTATCAAACGCTCAAGCCCATCGAGCCCTACTCCGAGCGACTGAAGCTTAAAGTATACCTCAAGCCCTTTTGTCGCATCCTTAACGGTCAGACCCGCCTTCCTTAGCTTGACCGCTAGCTCCCTTAGCTCGTCAAAGTAATTGGCCACGTCCTCAAGCCCCTTAAATCTTCCTTCCCTAAGCTCTTTCGCTATGTTTACAACGGAGCCCTTCGAGACATCTGATAGCTTAAAAACTTCGTCGTAGCTACGGCCTTCTAGAATTAGCCTCGCTACATCAGCCCTCTTCTTCAGACTCAGAGGGGGCATCTCCTACCCCTACCTTCCATCGTGAGCGGCCATAACGGTCGCTCAAGCAACCACTCGACATCATGCATGCTGCTACTACTTCCATCCTATACATGAGGAATGCCAGTATTTGACTGTTTGAATGACCGCAACGTTTGACCAAAAATTTTCAAAGATAAAATCAGC
>Ga0071330_1033368_pt1 | contig 56470 bp, 57 predicted proteins | sample GBScel77sediment_FD_63802 | JGI IMG/M metagenome (GOLD analysis project Ga0071330, IMG submission 63802) | Hot spring sediment microbial communities from Great Boiling Spring, Nevada - Cellulolytic enrichment Sediment 77C v2 (version 2) | ecosystem: Environmental > Aquatic > Thermal springs >...
AAACTTCTTAAGCTCATCATCACTTAACGTAGAAATATTAGTATTTACTAATCCCTCAACCTCAGACCTAAGCTCTGATGAGATATTAAGTGTTAGTGAGTTCCTCAGTAGATTCTGTAGGAGTAAAACTCTATCCCTAACCCCTACAGTTTGCTGTGATGAGGTTACTACAGCAGTCATAGGTATTAACAACATAATCAATAACGTTAAAGCTATTAACTTACGTACATCCATACCTACCCCCACTACTAACATCCTACTATAATGTATTTTAGGGTAATTGTGAAACACTTTTTCCCACCCGTTCCACCCTCATACCTTAACATCCCTCACTAACGTCACTCTATTCTGAAGCCCTACCTTCTCAACCTTAACAACTCCTAACTTCTCAAGCCTCTTAACATGCCTCCATAACGTAGTCTTAGGTACGTTTATGGAGTCCTGAAGTTCTGCCTGTAATGCAGAACCTCCCCTAGCCCTCAACTCCCTAATAATACTCCTATCAACATCATCAAGTAACTTATCTATATCCCCAACCTTCCTCCTACGTATTAATACGTAGGTAATACCTGAAGCTAAAGTAACTACTGTTATACCGGTAATCAGTAGTAGTATGTAGTCGGGTTTCGGAGTCACTACTGTAGGTGGTGTTGTAGTTGGTGTTTGAGTTATGTTCTGTATACGTAACGTATATACTATCTCTTGAGGACCTCTAACCACTAGAGTAAGTATCCCGTCCTCCTCCTTAAAACTAATTATATTCTTAGGTAGTGTTAGTAGGATAACATTTAACGTCGGTATCCTTAAAGTTAAATTATCATCAGTATTAATAATTAAGTGGAATACATTACCTACTAATGATACGTTAGCTATATATGAAATCTCAACAACTGATGACTTATCAAGAATTACGTATAATGTGTTGTTCTCATATATTGTAGGTAGGACCCTACCATCAGTTAAAGCTATTATAGATGCTGCTATAGGTTCTATAGGTAGCGTAACTGATTGTAGACCCTCATTAATTTCTACTGTAATACTTACTAAACAAATACCGAACTCATTAATTTCTACGTTAATTGCCTGAGCACTTACAGTAGTAGTTAGGAAGAGTATTAGGGTAAGTATTTGCTTATAGAGGTGCTTAACTTTAGTCATGTTAATACCTCCACAATTATTCAATTACTCCTTTATAATCCTAAACTTAATAGTTTAATATATGTAATTTAGTCATCATTAAGTGAGTTTAAATTTATAAAACTTATAATTTTTCTAGTGTAGAATTACTTGTGATTATATGAAAGCTGCATTACTTCGTGAGATCGGTAAGCCCTTAGTTATTGAGGAAGTCCCTGATCCTAAACCTGGGGTTAGTGAGGTTGTTATTAGGGTTAAGGCTGTAGGTATATGTCATTCAGATCTTGAGATTATTGAAGGTAAGATCCCCTTACCTAAACCATTACCTCATATACTCGGTCATGAAGTTGCAGGTGTTGTTGAAGTTGTTGGTGAAGGTGTTACTCATTTAAAACCTGGTGATAGAGTTGCTCTCTCATGGCTTTGGTGGACTTGCGGTAGGTGTAGGTACTGCTTAGTAGGTCGTGAGAACATATGTGAGAATCAAGTGAATACCGGTTATAGTGTTGATGGCGGTTATGCTGAGTTTGTTAGAGCTCCAGCTTCCCACGTACTTAAAATCCCTGATAACGTACCGTTCCCAGAAGCTACTTCAGCTACAGATGCTGTAGCAACACCCTACAGAGCACTTACCTTTGCTTCTAGAGTATATCCTGGAGACCTAGTCGCCATATTCGGTATAGGTGGTTTAGGACATAATGCTGTTCAGATAGCTAAGGTATTAGGTGCTAAGGTAGTTGCTGTAGATGTACTTGAGAGTAAGTTAGAATTTGCTAAGGAGTTAGGTGCTGACTACCTAGTAAATGCTTCTAAGGAAGACCCAGTCAAGTACATTAAGGACTTAGGAGGTGCTGACGTAGCACTACCTACAGTAGAGTCTCTTAAAGCTATGAGGCAAGCTTACGAATCCTTAAGACCTGGAGGGACTTTAGTACTTATAGGCTTACCAGTAGGTGAGTTATCACTACCAGTAATAGACTGGATTCTAAAGGATATTAAAGTAGTAGGTAATATAGGCTTCACAAGACATGACATACTCCAAAGCTTAAAACTAGTATCTGAGGGTAAGGTAAGACCACGAGTAGAGTTATACAAGTTTGAGGAAGTTAATGAAGCTATTGAGAAACTTAAGAGAGGAGAGGTTAGAGGGAGGGCAGTACTAACATTCTAAAACATAACTTTTTAATTAACACCTACCTAACCACCTAAACCTCATCCCGCCCCCTCATCTTCACTTAAGACCTCATCCTTACTACCCCTTCTAAAACCTCTTAAAATCTTAAACATACAGAATACTGAGTTAATACCCATCGCAGTAACGGATGTTTGAAGTCTTGAGATAACCTTAGAAATAGTAGATGCTGAACACTCTACATATGACCTTATAAATAATGACTGAAGTCTCTTCCTTATACCTACTAACGTAACCACCTATAAATTAAGTAGTTAGATAAAGTTAAAAAGGTTAAGATAGTTAGGAAGTATGAGCTGAAATAGATCTCTCACCCTTAGAACCTAAACAAGCATAATTTAAATAAATAATATTTAAACTACCTCACCCCCTTCAGTAAGTCCTCACAAGTAGTTTCAGTTTAATATTTCTATACATTAATAAACTCCTGTATAACTAGTTTTCACAAATTATGTATATAATTAAAAAGAAGTTTGATTTTATTAGATACCTAGACGTGGAGGTTCAAATATAGTCCAAATTATGAAGTACGAGATTAGGACTATAGACCATGCAACATTAGCTGTGACATGATACCACTTAGGTCTAAGAGGTTTTGGAAGGTATTTACGATTCATGTAGATTAATAATAATGTAATGAATGGTTGTGTAAGAGTTCCAAGCCGGTTCGCTATTAACCATATGAAGTAAGGAGTTCCTAAAGGTATACAGCAAATACCGTATGTTACGAGAGCTCCTAACATAACAAAGTACCAGAAACGATACGGTCTTCTACCAGCTACTTTAGGATGTTCTGTGTATATAGTATCAGTCCACATCCTCGCTATACCATCATATATAGAGAATTGAGAGTCGAATAGTGATGCAGCAATTACTATCCCGAAGAGAGAGAAAGCAAGCGGACCCCATACCTTACCAAATATCTCAGCTATAATTACTGCAATCCTCCATCCTGATGGAACTTCTAAACCGTAGACTTTAGCTGCAGTATATCCAGCTAAGCTAGCGATAAATGTGAACCAAATCCCACCTAATATTACGAAGAATACTATCAGTGTTATCCAATTCAACTTCATCCACTGATTGAATTTTCTAATCTCATTAGGATCCTGATAATCAACCATATAACCACTCCTCCTAATATCTTCAGGTCTAAACGCAAGACCTGTTACTCTCCCAAAATAAGCCCCCATACCCATACCTTTCTCTCTAACCCAATAAGTATGCCAGAAATTCCAGAATCCTCCTGCGGGCTGTAATAAGAATGGACCTATAGCAGCAATACTTATTCCTGCAGGGATAGTCCCTACAGCAAGCCACCCTCTTACTGTGTCCATGACACACTCAGGAGTTGTCATCAAGATCGTGATGATTGTTAACCCGGCATTAGCAACTATGAAACATGCATACATTATCCACTCTAAAGTTTTGTAAACATACTTACAGCAGGATCTTTATCGCTATAACAGAGCCTGACGCCTCAATAACTACATTAGCACCTCTACCATTAGTTATTTTTAATATTTGTTTTACAGGGTCTGTGGATGAAGCATCTATTAATTCATCAGCTACACCTATCTTCATAGCTAACTCTAACCTATACTTACTTACTTCAACTCCTATGACTTTAGAAGCTCCGGATAACTTAGCCAATTGCTGTATATATAGGCCTATAGGACCACAACCTAATACTACTACAACATCTCCAGGTCTAATATTAGCTTCATCTACAGCATGTAGCGCAACCCCAAAGGATTCGAAGAGAGCTGCTGTTTCAAAGTCTATATCCTCAGGGATCTTCACAGCAATACTTTCAGGGCTGTTTCGTAGTTAATGTTTAGGGGTTAGGTTTATAAGCTCTGATTTAGTTCATTATCACTGGTGTTAGTTATTTCAGAGAACTCAGAGAGACTTTTGAGGCCTAAGGAGGTCTGCCAACGTCTTGGTATTAGCTACTCTACTCTCTCAAGGTGGGTTAGAGAGGGCAAGATTAGAGCTATTAAAACTGCTGGCGGCAAGTACAGGGTTCCTGAGAGCGAGGTTAGGAGGATAGCTGAGGGATTACCACTCAGTAGGGAGGTTAGGGCTGTTATCTACGCCCGCGTTAGTTCTTCAGATCAGAGGAGCGACCTTGAGAGGCAGGTGCAGTACCTTACAGAGTACTGCGCGTCTAGAGGATATAAAGTCGTTGATGTATTAAGCGATGTCGCTAGCGGGCTGAAGACCAATAGGAGAGGGTTGCTAAAGCTCTTCAACTATGTAGTGAATAGACAAGTAGACGTGGTTGTAGTCACGTACAGGGATAGGTTGACTAGGTTTGGCTTCGATTACTTAGACTACTTCTTCAAGCAGTACGGTGTTAGAGTAGAGGTTGTCTTCGGTGAAGAGCCCAAAGACGCACACCGAGAGCTTGTAGAGGACTTGATAGAGATAGTCACATCCTTCGCCGGGAAGCTCTACGGCATGAGGAGCCACAAGAAGAAAAAGCTCGTAGAGGGATTCAAGAAGCTCCTAGAAGAGGTCGAGGAGAGTGAGTGAAGTAGTGAGGACTGTTGTTGTCGAGTCTGCTCCTCTGCCAAGAAGAGTGTTCAGGGTCTTTGTCGAGCTCGAAGGCATGTACAGGAACATGGTTGAGCAACTGACAATGTACGCGGTTAGAAACAGCGTCGCGAGCTTCACCAAGCTCAAGGCGTTGAAGTACAGAGAGCTGAGAGCGCTTTACCCCCATTTACCATCGCACTACGCGTATACAGCGTGTCAAGATGCGTCCACTAGGGCTAAGAGCTTCCTCAGGCTGAAGAAGAAGGGTTTGACAAGTAGAGAATACCCCGAGGTCAAGAGGATATCTATATGGCTCGACGACCACTTGTGGAGGCTAAGGGGCTTAACAAGCATTGAATTAGCAACTCACAAGGGCTGGGTTAGAGTAGAGCTAGAGCCGCACAAGCAGTACTGGAAGTACGTCAATGCTGGCTGGAAGGTTGCTTCAGAAGCTAGGATTAAGCTCGATAAGAAGAGTAGAAAGCTAATCATCTACCTAACTTTTAAGAAGACCGTCGAGGTCTATGAGCCAAGGGGCTTCATAGCTGTTGATGTGAACGAGAACCACGTTGCAGTAATGGTTGATGGTAGGGTCTACCTGTTTGAGACAAGGTTCAAGGACATTGTCTTAGGGTACTACTACCGTAGAAAGAGGGTTCAAGAGAAGTACGACACTCTCTACGGTGTCAGATGCAGAGCTAAGAGGAAAATCTTCAGAAAGCTCAAGGAGAGGAAAAGGAAGAGTGATTTAAGGTGGAAACTTGCAAATATTATTGTCAGGGCCGCTAAGGAGAGGCGGTACGCCATTATATTAGAAAAGCTGGGCAAGAACCCTGCTAGGGAGATGATCAATCACGTGAGAGATGAGCAGTTGCGTCACAGGATATACCAGGCTAGCTTTAGAGGTGTTCAGAGGGCTATCGAGGAGAAGGCGAGGGAGCACGGAGTCCCAGTGGTCTACGTTGACCCGAGGAACACCTCTAAGCTCTGCCCAGTACACGGCGCCATTATAGTCTACAGCAATGACAGCAGGGTCGGTAGGTGCAGTATAGGTGACGAGCTCTGGCACAGAGACGTAGCCGCATGCATTAACCTACTCCTCCGAGCCCGCCTAGGCAATGGGAGCTCCGCTCCGAGCCTGGGCGGGCTAACCGTAGATGGGAGCCGCATGCAGTTCGGCTCGACTGCCACCCATGACCCCACGGGGATACCCAAATCCCTGTGGGCGAGGTGGAAGTCCCTAGATGCGACGAATAAACATAAACTAATGAGAATGAACATCTAGGGGCAAACGGGCAAACGGGTATAGTATATTTAGTGAAGGAACCGTATAAGGTATCTACACCATATATCTTTAAATTCTCACATATATGTGCCTTACCAACCTTACAGTAATAACAATTACCACACGGTATATGAGGTTCACCTGCTACTCTATCACCTACTTTTAAAGTCTTTACACCCTCACCAACCTTAACAACAATACCACCGAATTCATGACCTAAAACCTTAGGAAATCCTGGATTACGTTTCTTAGCAAAATCATCCCAATGATAGAAATGAAGATCAGTCCCACAGATACCTGTTGCTCTAACCTCTATAAGCACTTCATTTGATCCAGGCTTAGGTTTCTTAACATCAAAAACATCAATACCGGGACCCTTCCTTAACTTTCCCATAGCCTTCATATAAGCGTAGCTTCATCTACACTATATAGTCAGTAGTTTTAAATTATAATGAAGAGTGAAAAAGATTTTCATAACAATTCTTTTAGAAGCTGGTAACAGTATTTATGAGTGCTAGTGAATTTTCAAAACTATAGCTTTAGGGAGAATTTTAATATTCGTTAAAGAGATTCTAAAACCCCTCCAACCTTTAAAGATTACATATCCTACATAAGTCCTACACTACAGAGTCAGAGTTCTCGTATCTCAGCCTGTAGGGTTTAAGATGAAATTAGTTAAGGAGTTAGGGGTGTTTGTTAGTGTAAACCCTCTTAAGGAAGATCCTGAACGTATAGTTAGAGGGTTTACCTCAGAATGTATTGAGATGGTCATAGACTCTAGAGGAACTAAAAAGGGTATCAGAGATTCTTTAGAGATTGTTAAGAAGATTGTCATAGGATTAATGCTTAATGTATTACCTCTTAGATATTATCTTTAGGTAGTGTAGTACTTCTTTAGCAAGTCTATCTGGGTTGAAGTACCAAGCCCTCCTATATGCGAAGTTCCTCATGTTGATTATCTCTTGTTTGGAAGCTTTCATTAGCTTTATTAAGTATTTTATGAATTCTTCATCGTTACGGGCTATATATCCGTCCCTACCGTTAGTTACTAGTTCAGCAAGTCCTGATTGTTCAGGAAGTATAGGTATAGCTCCTTGACTCATAGCTTCTACTGGGGCCATACCGAAGTGTTCTCCTAACCTTAGATGTACGTATACTTTAGCCATCCTATAGTACCTCATCATCTCATCAGGTGTTAATACCTTATCAATAAATGTTACCCCCTCAACCTCTGAAGACAGCTTCTTAAGTCTGTCGTAGTAGTTTAAGAACCTCATATCAGGCATCCCAATAATTACTAACTCAGCATCAGGTATCTCAGGCTTTATAAACCTCTTAAACCAGTCAAGTAGTACGTCCTGCCTCTTCTGAGGTACGAACCTACCAACAGTTAATATTATATCCTTCCTATCCTCTGAGAGGTCGAATTGATTCCTGAAGTACTCCCAACTAACTGCTGGGTATACTACATTACTCTCAATACCGAAGGATCTATATAGAGCTGAAGCTGTGTAGTTTGAGTTAGTCATATGGAGATCTGCTAACTTATAGAGGTTTTCATACGTATGTGGGAATCTGTAGAGGGTTAAGAACACGTAGATGTTATTAGTAGTTAACTCCTCCTCAAACGGGTAATGAATATATAGTGCTGTACCCATCTTAGGATCTGCTAACTTAGTAGCTATGACGTAGATAGGTTCTTGAATCATAACTAAACATACATCAGGTTTATACCTACTGAGGACTTCATCAACTGTGTAGACTATATTGATTATCCTCTCAGTCCTCATAGAGAGTACGAAGTCTGTAGGGACCTTACTAAACACATCTCTTATAACCTCAAATCTAACATTCCTAAGCCTAACCACATCCTCAGCAGTACCACTACTTAAGACTATAACCTCATGCCCTAAATCACTTAACTCACGAACTAACGTCCTAGTTAATACTTCACTACCTCCGAAGAGCTGGATGTGTGGATGTATCACTAATATCCTAAGTCCATCAGGCAATTTATCACTCCATACGAATATTTCAAAATACTAAATTTATAAAAATATGTGTCTGATCCTATATTACAGATACTACCGTATATTGGTTAGTAACCACTAATAAACTATTGAGGAGTAATACAGTTAAAACTTCTATGAATGTCTAACCCCTTAAGAGATAGTAGCTTCAACTACAGTTAATTATATTATGTCTTAATTTAATGGATATACTTAATATTTATTTAAGTCTAGGCGTAGTAGGTCTTAGGGAGTTAAAGTGATTACAGTCTCAACCATGGTGTATATGATGTTAAAACCTTCAGAAGCTCTTACCAGACTTAATGATATGGGTGTTGAGTATGTGGAGTTAAGTTATGATAATTTTCAGTTTTTTAGGAAGTTAGGATTTGATTACGATACTTTAGTTAAGGGTGTTAGGGATGTGTATCAGTCTCTGAAGTCTAAGGTAGTTGCAGCACATCTACCATACGGTGATTTAATTAATAGAGCTGTAAACCCTTTAGAACAATCTAAAGTTATTAATGAGTTAGGTAGGTGGTTACGTTTCTTCTCAGAGATAGGTGTTAAGGTAGTAGCTTCTCACATACCATTCAACTACGCAAGTATTGAGGAGAGTTCTATCACATATGCACAGAGGGTTAAGGAGGTTAATCAAGAATTCTTTAAGAAATTAACTTTACTTGGTCATGATTACGGTATAGTCATAGCTGTTGAGAATAGGTATGAGAGAGGTGTTTACGGGTACCTACCTAAAGACTTAATAGATATTGTAGACCCTATAAACGATGACTACTTAAAATACTGTTTAGATACTGGTCACTCAATAATAAATAACTTCCAACCACATGAGTTCTACAAACGTCTACACCCTAACGTAGCATTAATACATATGCATGATAACGACGGTTCTAAAGACCTACACCTACCACCATATACAGGAGTTATAGATTGGGAAGTCTTCATCTCAACACTTAAAGAACTTAACTACAACGGTACTACAGTACTTGAAGTAGCTTGTAGTGACTCCCTCAGAAGATGTGATAATATCGTAAAACTACTTAAAATAATCTTAAATTCATTCTAGTAAGACTTACTAATAACTTCACTAATTATTAACTCCTTAGGACTACCATCAACATCTAAACACCTAGCCCTAATATCAATACTTATCGGGACTGCTCTCGAGACTGTACTCCCAACAATCCAACCATTAAATACTTTATTCAGTAACTTACGGAGTTTCTCACAGTTAACTCCAGTACTTATACTGGCTTTCAACGATAGTGATTTAAAACCTGATGTAAACTTCTCAGGCATTATAAATCCTCTAATATCGAATGAACCCTCACTAAATACCTCTACATGATCTATTATTAAGCCTAATCTCTTAGCATGTAACTTAAGTGTTATTATGAAGCAACTAGCTAATGCTGTGAGGAACATCTCTATAGGGTTTGGAGCCCTACCTAACCAACCAACAGCTCTAGGCTCATCAACACTTAATACATGTCCTTCAGCTGTAGATACCTTAGTCAGTAAGTCATCACCTAAAGATAATGCATGAACACAGAATCTATAGTTGAAATCATCAATAACTATATACGGCTTACTAACCCCCACATAACCACCTAAAACAACTTAACTTAAACTTAATAACGTTATACTAACTCAAGTATTCTCCTGAAGAAGCATGTCTTACTACCTGTATGGCATATAGGGCCTAACGACTTAACCTTAATTAAGACTGAATCAGAATCACAGTCTATTAAGACATCCATTACTAGTTGGTAATTACCGCTTGACTCACCCTTCAACCATAATCTACCCCTACTAAGTGACCAGAGGTGTAAGTAACCAGTAGTTAATGTCTTTACTAGAGCTTCTCTACTCATATGACCAACCATTAAAACCTCATTAGATTCGTAGTCCTGTACAACAGCTATTACTGTACTACCTTCAAATCTGTAGTTGAGTTTACTAGCTATAGATTCAGCTACCTCCTTACTCATCACTAACGTCTTAACCACCTCTTCAACCTCTCTAAGAATTTAATACCTACCTTACCACTCTTCTCAGGATGGAATTGAGTAACTACTACGTTTCCCTTAGTAATTAGGGCTGGGAATTTAATACCGTAGTAACTGTAGGTATTGTAAGGTTCATCAGTATACGCTACGTAACTATGTATGAAGTAGACGTATTGATTAGCTACTACCTCATTAACATCATCAACATAATCTACGTAAACTACATCCCAACCTATATGCGGTAACTTAACATCAGCTCTAATTAAATCTACATAACCTCTAAACCACCCTAACCCTCTGTTAAAACCTCCTTCAAGACCGTACTCAAACATAATATGCATACCGATACATATACCTAGGAAGTAAGTCCCCTCACCCCTTAACTCATTAAGTACTTCAGTATTAGAGTTAACGTACTTAACAACTGTTGAGAAAGTACCTACTCCAGGGAATACTATTAAGTCGTAATCACGTCCTAACACATCATTAACACTTACGTTAAAACCAACCTTCTTCAAAGCTGATGAAATACTAAATATATTACCTACACCGTAATTTACTACTAAAGCCTTCATCTCCTCCTCCTCAAGATCTCCTCATAAACCTCATCAATACTTACGTCATTAAGTGCTAAGAGGACTATTAAGTGGTATAGGAGGTCTACAGCCTCACTTACTAACCTATCCTTAGACTCAGTTAGTGATGCTATAATAACTTCTAAGGACTCCTCACCTAACTTCCTAGCTACGTAAACCTTACCCATACTAGCTAAGTAAGCTGTATAACTACCTTGAGGCTTCCTACTAATCCTATCAACTACAACATCGTAGAGTTCCTTAAGTACGTCCATAAACAACCCCTATACTATCACTATGGAGTTTAAAACCTTCATACTTAGCTAATGAGGTAGCAGCATCTAATAACTCTTTCTTAGGCCTACCCTCAGCTACTACTACAGTCTTCATGAAGTCATAGATCGTTAAAGCACCTCTAAACCTAGCTAAGCCGTTAGTAGGTAGTATGTGGTTAGGGCCTAAGTAATCTATGATAGCTGATGGAGTCCTCAACGATACAGCACCAACATTTAAAACCATACTTAATAATTCATAATTTTTTGATGTATGTAGTGAGAGGTGTTCTGGAGCTAACTCATTAACTAATCTCATACCCTCCTCAACATCTCTAACCTTAAATATGAAGTATGTATGTTCATCAGAACCTAACCTACCCTCAACAATACTTACTAACTTATCAGAGTCTGATATCAAAACTATAGTTGAGGACTTACCATGCTCTGCTTGAGCCCTCATATCAAGGACTACCTCATCAGGATCTGCTGAATCATCAGCAAGTACTACTAGTTCTGTAGGTCCTTCAACACCGTCTATAGCGACTACCCCCTGAAGTAAGTACTTAGCTACTTGAACATATACGTTCCCAGGACCTACGATCTTATCAACCCTATCAACACTCTCGGTACCGTAAGCCATAGCAGCAATTACTTGAGGACCTCCTACACAGTACACCTTACTAACCCCTAACTTAATTGCTAAGTAAGCTATAGCTGGGTCAACGATGCAGTCCTTCTTAGGGGGTGAAGCTACGTAAATCCTACTAACACCAGCTACTTTAGCAGGTATACCGGCCATGAGTAATGTTGACGGGTATGTCTTAAGACCTCTAGGTACGTAAATACCTACACTATTTAAGGGCTTCCACATAATACCTAATCTCAAACCATCATAAACTACGAAGCTATCCTTAGGCTTGAAGTACTCGTTAAAACTAGTTAAGTGGTTATATACTACGTCTATAGAGTTCCTCACATCCTCAGAAAGTAAGTTAGCAATACTTTCAAGCTCATCATAACTAACTACAACATCCTTTAGTAACACATCATCGAATTTAGCTGTAAGTTCTATTAACCCTCTATCACCGTAAGACCTAACATACTCTATAATACTCTTAACGTAATCTACATACTTACTAATACTTTGAGCTCTAAACTTAAGTAACTCATCCAAAGACCTACAAACTACTATAGTCTCACCTCAATACCTCGACTCCTTAAGTACTTCTTAAGTTCGTAAATCCTAATCACACCGTCATGAAATACACCTGCAGCTAAAGCAGCATCAGCACCTCCAAAACACAGTACATCATAGAAATCCTCTAACTTACCAGCACCACCACTAGCTATCACAGGTATCCTAACTAAACTAGTAACTAACTTAGTCAACTCGATATCATAACCTAACCTAGTCCCATCCCTATCAATACTTGTTAGTAGTATCTCACCAGCACCTAATTCCTCAACAGTCTTAACCCAATACCTAACATCTAAACCAGTATTGTATGTACCTGAACGTGTGAAGACGACATACTCATCACCAACTCTCTTAGCATCTACAGCTACTACAACGCTTTGAGAACCGAACTCCCTAGAAGCTCTAGTTATTAATGACTTATCATCAACAGCTGCAGTATTAATACTTACTTTATCAGCACCTGCTGAAAGTGCTTGAGAGATATCCTCTAAAGTCCTTAAACCACCACCTACAGTCAACGGTATACTTAATACATTTGCTGTATCCTTAACAACATTAAATAATGTCTTCCTACCCTCAACACTTGCTGTAATATCTAGGAATACTATCTCATCAGCACCCTCCTCCTCATACCTAGAAGCTAGTTCTACAGGGTCTCCCTTATCCTTCAAATCAATGAATTTAACACCTTTTACAACCCTACCCCACTTAACATCTAAGCATGGGATAATCCTCTTAACAGTCATAAAGACCCCTTAACACTTACTACTGAATTACTTACAATCCTAGTAGCTTCATGTAGTACCATACCTAAACCCTTAAATACAGACTCAAGTATATGGTGAGAGTTATTACCACTTAATTGAACTACATGTAACGTTATTTCAGACCTCCTAGCTAGGGATTCTAGGAAGTGGTAGACGTTCTCAACAGCTAAACCACCTATAGACTCCCTCTCAATATTAAGTCTAACGTATGCGTTACCCCTCCCGGAAATATCTACAGCTACTATAGTTAAGGCATCATCCATAGGGACTATAGAGTATGCAAACCTCTTAATACCTACTCTATCACCTAGAGAGTCCCTTAAAACATCACCTAAAGTTATCGCTACATCCTCAACTAAGTGGTGGTCGTCATAACCGAGTTTATCAACAGCTTTAACATATACGTTAGACCTCATATAGAAGAACATAGTCGTTAGTAAGTGGTTAAGGAATGGTATAGGTGTTAAGACCTCAACAGAACAACAGTTATCTATGTCTAAGGAGACCTCAACTAAAGTCTCCTTAGTCTCCCTAACCTTACGTGAAGACCTAGACATACTTAACACCTAGTAAAGTACCTCTATATATAGCCATACCAACTATAACGTAATCAACACCAACACCCTTCAGAAACAGTAGGTCATCTACTGTTGAGACACCACCAGCATATTCCTTCAAACCCTTAATCCTCCTCACGAAGTTAGTAATCCTCCTATCAACACCACCTTCAGTACCTTCAGAATCTATATACGTTAGTATGATACCTAACACATCATAATTACCTACCATATTAAGTGCTTCATCAACACCTACACCACCCTCCCTCCACCCCTTCACCCTCACTGTTAAGGAGTTATCATAATCTACAGCTACTAATACCTTATCACCACCTACAACCCTTAACAACTCCTCGAAAGTATTACGTGATGTGTAGAACATCGTCGAAACTACTACTGCAGTAACTCCATAGGATAACAACCTAATTGCCTTACTAATACCTCTAATACCACCACCAACTTGAACCCACTTAAACCCTACCTTAACTACATCCTTTATTAAGCCCTCATTACTTCCTAAACCCTCAGCAGCATCTAAATCAACTACATGTACTGAGTCATAACCTAACTCATAGAGTTCTTCAGCAACTTTAACAGCATCACCAACAACTACACCAGTACCTCTAATACCTCTAACCCTCTTAACCACCCTACCTAAGCTTAAGTCAATACTTGGTAATACCTTCACTCAACCACCTTCTCAATATCAACTACGACTAAGTCTTTAGCACCGTATGCTTTAGCCTTAGCTATAACCTCAGGTAGTAACTCCTCACTAACAACAGTAATCACTTCCCAAACATCACTACGGCTTAACTTAGTAATTGCTGGTGCTAACATTGCAGGAAGTACTGATAACACCTTACTTAACCTATCGTCAGGGACGTTCATAAGGACTAACTTCTTACCCTTAGCAGCTATAACACCTTTAATCATAGTAATCAGTAAGTTTATATCTTCAGAAGCTTGACTCCACATCCAGTCCTTAGATGCTATTACAGTAGCGTACGTATCCATAACAACATCAAGGATTTTAAGACCGTGTAGTCTTAATGTAGTCCCAGTACTCATAACATCAACTATAGCATCAGCAGCTCCTAAGTAAGGCATCACCTCAGCAGCACCGTTAATCCTCACGATCTTAGCCTTCAAACCTTTAGACTCTATATAATTCCTAGTTATACTGTAGTACTTAGTAGCTATTCTAATACCTTGTGGTAAGTCACTAACGTTGTTAACCATTAACTTCTCAGGAATCGCTAATACTAACTTAGCCTGCCCGAAATCAAGTTTAATTAACTCATCAACTAAAGCACCACTCTCAACTACGTAGTCATGACCTGTAATACCTAATTCAGCACCACCACACTCAACTATGTATGGGATATCCTCAGGTCTAGCCATGACTACCTCAATATTCTCCCAATTAGTTGGTAGTATAAGAGCTCTCTCATCTATTGACATAACCTTAATACCTGCTGATTGGAGTAAGTTTAAAGTTGGTTGTTGTAGCCTACCCTTATTAGGTATTGCTACCCTCATAACACACCACCTAAGACTTCCAACAACTTAATACATTGTTCTTCAGAACCTACTGAGACCCTATAGAGGTTATTACCTAACGACTTAATAGCTATACCGTACCTTAAGAGTAACTCCCTAATATTAACATCACTACGTACTAATACGAAGTTAGTTAATGAATTATATACCTTAAAACCTAACTTCCTCAAACCATTAGTAAGTAGTTCCCTACTCCTCTTAACACTATCTACAACTACCTTAACGTATGAGTTATCCTCTAACGCAGCAATCCCAACAGCTAGTGACGGTAGTGGTATATCAAATGGTGTATACCCCTTACTCAACGCTTTAATAACTTCAGAACTACCTACTATATAACCTAATCTAAAACCTGCTAGTGAGAATGCCTTACTTAAACTCCTCACAACTATGATGTTTGGGTAATCCTTAATCAACGGTACTACAGTATATCCTGAGAACTCATAGTATGTCTCATCAATTACTAAGAACCCTCCAACAACTTCAGCTAGTTCTGAAACTAACTTAATACTCCCCTTCAGTATTGGGGAGCCTGTAGGGTTGTTAGGATCATCTACAACTACTAAGTACGATTTCCTAACACTACTTAACAATTCATTAAAATCTACACACCACCAATCACTACATTCGTAGAGGTCTACAGTAAGTTTCTTAAGACCTCTTAACGATGTGAATACGTTAACCATACTATAGGTTGGGTTAAGGATTACTACAGAATCGTTAGGGTATGTTAACTCGTAGAATATAGTTCTTAAAGCTCCATCACCACCTAATGTAGGGAACACGTTCTCTACATCAACACCTACATACCCAGCTAATAACTCCCTAAACTTATTAAACAGTTTTGAGTTTATGTATAAGTTACCGTATTGAAGTAAGTCCACAGCATACTTAACAACATGTTTTGGTGGTGGGTAGGGTGATTCATTTAGATGGAGTCTTACATCAGCTTCGACATCACTGAATAAGTAGCCCTCAGAATCTACTAGCCAGGGTTTTAACCTATCCTTAACACTCCTACATGCAATTCAAGGTCCCGTAAAGTACTGACATCTCAATTTAAAAATCTTATTCATAATTATTAACCCTTAACAACACACATGATCAGGTGTAGTGTAACGTCTATAAGGTTCTTCCCATACGATACGTTTAGACGTGGTCAGAGGGAGGTACTTAAAGTATGTGAGGAGTTATTAAGTAAGTCTAAGGTGTTAGTTATTAAAGCACCTACAGGATTTGGTAAGACCTCAGTAGCTATATCGTTAAGTATGTTGAGACCTCCAGTACTACATTCTGTGAGGACTAGGAATGAGATAACTCCTGTCTTAAGAGATTTGAAATTACTACGTAGGAAGTTAGGAGGTCTTAGATACTCATTCATACATTCAGCACATACTATGTGCCCACTTACTAAGGGTAAGTATGTTGAGCCTGAGGACTTCTGGATTAGCTGTTCTATATTAAGAGACTTAAAACTATGTGAATTTTTTAGAGGGTTAAGTAAGGTAGGTGTTGAAGTCATAGAGTCTGTAGTCTACCCTAGTGAAAATCATGTTGATGCTGTGAGGAGGGTAGTAGATATGCTTAAGGTATGTCCTTACTTCTCCCTAGCTAAACTAGCTAATTACTCAGACTACATCGTAGTTACATACCCATACGTGTTCAACCTAGAGTTCTTTGAGGATTTATTCCAAGACCGTAACACTAACGAGTACTCAGTAGTTGTTGATGAAGCACACATGATAACTAACCCAGCAACTATATACTCGTATGAGGTCAGTACCTCCAGAGTAAAAGCAGCTATTAACGAAGTTAATCACTACTTAGGCGGTGATGAATTCCTTAAGAACTTTCTAAGTAGTTTAGTAAGTATTGCTGAGTCTAAAGCAAAGGATGATAAGCTAAGGATCTTAGATAAGAAGATACTTAATATAGATGAAGAGTTAGTGAATTACGTCGTAAGTAGGGCTTTAGATGTTAAGAAGATGATTATAGAGGAGTTAATAGTAAGTGGTAAACCTATATCCTCAGTTATGAGTCGTGGAGCATCTATAGTTAAGGTAGCTACACTCATATCCAACTTAGTTTATGAGGGCTTCGCACTCTTCACCTATAGAGACTCAAATAACATCTTCTTAACGACTATGGCGACAAGTCATGACGTGATTAACAGGGTTTTAACTAGTTATAAGAGCTTAATACTTATGTCTGGGACACCACCTTCTAAGGAGTTCTTAGAGAGGGTTGTAGGTATGAAGGATGTAGAGTTCGTAGATGCTTTAGAATTAGGTGCTTGGTCACCTTACGAAAACATAGTTGTACTACTCATATCTCAGTTAACATCTAAGTATGAGGTTAGGGGTGAGGCTACTTACGAGTTATACGCTAAGTACGTAAGAATCATTGATGAGCTAGTAAACGGGGTTAAGTTAGTAGTCTACCCTAGTTATGAGTTCATGAGTAATGTGTTTAAGTATGTTGGTAGTGGATTCGTAGAGAGTAGGACTACAACTATAGATGAGTTAAGTAGTTATGTTAGTGATAATACGTTAATACATGCAGTTGCTGGTGGTAAGTTATGTGAGGGGATTGAAATAGTTAGGGATGGTAAGTCATTAATTAAATGCGTCTTCGTAGCCGGTGTACCTTACCCACAAAGTGATGACTACTTAGTAGAGGTTATGAATAACTTGAAGATGAAGGTTAGTGCTGATGAGGCTTGGGACTACCTATACAATATGGAGTCATCTATAAAGACATTACAAGCTATAGGTAGGTCTATTAGGTCTGAAGATGATAGAGCTTTAATAGTATTAGGTGATAGGAGGTTCTTATCGAGGGGTTTAAGAAAGTACTTAGGTTTGAAGATAAATAAAGTTGTTAGGGATTTAAAAGAATTTGAAGGAGTTGTTAAGTTATTAGTTGAGGAATTCCTTTAAACTTATCATCAGGCCATGGGAGTTAAATCATCACTCATACCTTAACACTCATCATCGTTAAATACTTAGCTAGAGAGGTAATTAATATTACCTAACTGCTAAGCATGAGACTGGAGAGTTTATTATTATTGATAGTGCTGTACTCCCTATGAGTAAGTCCTCAGATAGAGTCCTACCTCTAGCTCCAAGTATTACTAAGTCGTAACCACCTTCAGATATCTCCTCTAACACCTTACTAACTACGCTCTCGTTAGGATTTCTAACCTCTTTAATCTTAAGGACTACCTCTATACCTGACTTACGTGCTCTACTAGAGACTTCCCCACTAACCTCCTCAACATTTATTGTTTTATCATTAACTACTAGAGCTGTTAGTTTAGACCCATACCTTTTAGCGAAGTCTAAAGCTATATCTAACGCTTTTAAACTACTAGCACTCCCATCAATAGGTACTAAAATCCTTCTAAACATGAAGCTTATTAAGTATGTAGGTTCCCTATAGTACGACATACTACCACCTAATTTAAGATCTTATTTGTTTAGTAGGGAAAAACCTTTTAGTAGATTCTACTAATGCGTTTATAGCTGGTAGAGGTTCTCCTGAAAGGTATATCAGTAGTGCACCACCACCAGTTGATATATGGAGGTTCTCCCTCACATTATCCTCTACCATAGCACCTAAATGACCACCACCTACTATGACGAACGCACTACTATTAAGTGCTGATCTAAGGAGTTCTTCAGTCCCCTTCCTAAACCTCTCATCCTCTACGTAACCTGCAGGTCCCCTCATAACTATTAGTTTAGCCTCCTTCATTAACTCAGAATACATAGTGATTGTGTAAGAACCTATATCTAAAGCCTTACCACTTAAGTTATATACTGACTCCTCCCTAACATCACCATTAGATGTTAGTACTATGTAGTCGTAAGGGGTCTCTATAGGAGCTCCTGAAAGTATTATCCTACGAGCTCTAGGTATTAGAGGTAGTAATCCCTTAGACTCTAACACCTTCATAGACTCACTACTAATTCTACCACCCTTAGCTACGTGGAAGAAGAGTCCTACTAACCCAGTAGTTAAGATCCTATCAGCTACTTTATTCTTATTTAAGAACTCAATAATCTTTATAGTATCTTGAACCTTAGCACCACCTAATACAAAGACTTTAGGTCCTTCAGCAAAGTTGAAAATCCTACTTAACGCATCTAACTCCCTCTTCATAACACTACCTATAAGTGACGGTAGTACCATTGGGAAACCAACAATACTTGGTTGACTCCTATGAGCTGTTGCGAAAGCGTCAAATACGAAGTAGTCGAATAGTGGTGCTAACCTCCTAACTAAGTAGGTCTTAGCCTGAACCTCAGGTACAGCCTCAATAACCTCCTCAGAAACTAACCTAAGATTATCTAAGAGTAAAACCTCACCAGGTTTTAAGTTCTTTATCTCGTTAATAGCTGTAGGGCCTATAACATCAGATACGAACTTAACATCAATACCTAAATACTTACTTAATAACTCAGCATGCTTCTCAAGAGTTACGAAGTCAGACTCACCTGGTCTACCCTGATGAGTTATTAAAACTGTTGAAGCATTACAACTGATTAACTCCTTCACAGTCGGTGTATGAGCTCTAATCCTAGAATCATCTAATATCTCACCATTAACACCTATAGGACAGTTAAAATCTACACGTACAAGGACTTTCTTCATATTCAAATCAACATCGGATATAGAGACTAACTGAGGTATACTCATTAAAAACTACCAGAGATATACTCATAAGCAAACTAAATAAGTTTATATTAAAACATGCTTTAAGTACGACCTGAAGATCTAGACCTTAAAATACTTAACTTACTAATGATTTTCTTAATCAGCTCCTCCTCACCCTCAGCAACTACGTATAGTCCGTAAGGACTATACTCTATATCTACACAGCCCCAACTATAAACCTTAGTAGATGGTACTACCTTAGCTACGTAGTTATCAGTCATCCCACCCTTACTTAACGATATTAAGAATATATCATCCTTAAACTCAGCAACTACTACCTCACACTCACGTTGCTTAATAGTCTTAACCCTCATAGCTCCTAAGCCCTTCAGCATGGATTCTAACGAAATCACCAACATCTACACCAACTTAAAACACTCATCTAAAGTATTAATACTTAATTCCACGTTCTCATTAGTTTAGGTGGGTTGTTGGAGTGGTTGTAGATGTTGAATACCTGAAGTATTGGTTGGTAAGGTATGGTGAGTTAGTCACAATGGTTGTTAGAGTACTTAGAGAGTGTAGTGGTTTATGTTGTGAGTTATCTCTGAAGTACTTAACGATGTTGTTAGGTCTAGACATAGTTAAGTTATGTAGGTATTTAAACTACGGACTAGTTGATGAGTGTCTTAAAGAACTTAGTAACGTATGTAGTGAGTATAGCGGTAAGGTAGGTACTTTAGTAAGTGTTAGTAGGAGGTTAAGTGAGGGTGAGTTCGTATTGTTTGAAGACTTAACTAACTTACTCGGTGTTGATGGTAGTGATATCTCAGGTATATACTTATGTCTCTCAAGACTCATAACTCAGAACTTAGTAGTTAGTGGTGAAGAACTCAAGTATTAAGTCCTTATAGATTTTAGTACCTAGTTCTAACTCCTCAATACTTATCTCCTCATAATCTGTATGTGCTAGTTCAGACTTACCGGGACCGTAACTAACTATGTTATCTGTTAGACTTACTAGTAAGTTCATATCACTAGTACCTAACTTAATAGCTGGTGATGGTTTCAACCCATTCTTAATTATAGCTCTTACTAAAGCCCTAACTACAGATACGTTAACACTTACCTTAACAGGGGGTGTCTCATCAATTACTTCATAACTACAGTAATTACTTAATGACTCGTTAATCTTAGACTTAATATCACTTAACTTCATACCTATAGGTACTCTAACATCTATAACCCCCTCACATAACTTAGGAATAACACTAAATAGTTGACCACCACTAATGTAATTCATACCTACACTTATATTTAACGACTTACTTAACTCCTTAAGTCTTAACCAAGTACTTATGAATTCCTCAATAGCTGAGATACCGCCTTCAGGATTTGATGAGTGACCTCCAGTACCCCTACATACTAACCTTAACTTAATACTCCCTCTATACCCTATAACAACACCATCACATCCAGACGGTTCACCAACAACTATTGCTGTAGGTTTTAAACCCCTCCTAATTAATGCTCTAGCACCTGGACTCCTACCCTCCTCACCTACTAACGCAGCTACAGTCACTCTACACTTACTAATGTCTAAGTACTTAAGAGCTTCTAACGCACCTACAGTCATAGCTACTAGAGGACCTTTAGCATCTACAGCACCCCTACCCCTAAACACCTTACCATCATAACTAACCGGTAACTCACCTTCTACAGTATCTATATGACCTGCTAATAACAACCACTTACTACCGGTGCCGTAGGTAAATAAAGCATTACCGACATCATCAACTTCTACGTTATTAACACCTACAGATCTTAGGAAGTCTACATAAGCTTCAACAGCTAACTCCTCACTACCTGTCGGGCTGTAAGTCCTAAGCAGTCTTAACATTAAGTCTTCTAGTAGTTTCCTCATTTAAACACCTACTCATGATAGACGCTATATCCTCAACGTCCTCATCATTTATTAGATACGGTGGTAAGAACCTAACTACTGTTGTACCGGCCTTCAACGCTAACACACCACTCCTCTGAAGACATTCAATCACTGGTTTAGGTTCAAACCTAAGCTCAACACCTAACATTAAACCAACACCTCTTAACTCCCTAACTATTTTAAAGTCTTTAACAATACTTGATAACCTACTCATTAACTTATTACCCATAACCCTAGCCCTACCTGAGACATCCTCACTAGTAATTACGTCAACACCTGCTTTAACAGCTGCTAACGCTAGTGGATTACCACCGAATGTAGATCCGTGATCACCCTCACCTAACTGACTACCTATATCATCAGTTAGGAAAGCTATCGATACTGGGAAACCACCAGCTATTGCCTTACCAACTAACATTATATCACCGTAGACTCCATACATATCTGAAGCCCAAGTATATCCAGTCCTACCACAACCGCTCTGTATCTCATCAACTATCAGTATAACACCTCTCTCTTGAGTAACCTCTCTTAAAGTCTTCATAAACTCATGAGTTGCTGGGTTAATACCGCCCTCCCCCTGAACAGGTTCGACAATTACAGCAGCTACATCCTCATTTACAGTCTTATCTAAGGAGCTAACATCGTTGTATTTTAAGAACTCAACCTCAGGAACTAAAGGTTTGAAGGGCTCCCTATACTTAGGATTCCAAGTAACTGATAAAGCCCCGAAGGTACGTCCGTGGAATGAATTAGTAAATGATATGAATTTAACCTTCTTCCTAACCTTCCTAGCAACCTTCAATGCGAAGTCTACACATTCAGAACCTGAGTTAAGGAAGTACACATAGTTATACCTCTTAGGTACTACCTTCTCTAAAGCTGTTAAGACCTCATCCCTTAAACTACTTTCGAAAGCTGTTGATAGTGATATCATGTTATCTAGTTGTTCTTTTATAGCGTTAACGATCTTAGGGTGTCTATGCCCTAAGAAAGCAACTCCATGACATGTATGACAGTCTAAGTATTTATTACCGTTAGAATCCCATACGTACTGACCCTCACCCTTAACAATCTTAATACCTCTAGAGCCGTAGAGACTTAAGTACTTAAGAGTCATTAACGTCTCACCAAACCTATAATGTACTCTAACACCTTACGTGTTAAGTCATACCCAGTAACTGCTACAGTATTCTTAAACTCTGTTACTGCGTTAACCTCATTAACTACATAGCCTTTCTCAGGATGTTCGAAGATATCTATACCTAGGAATTGACCCTCAACAGCTCTAGCAGTCCTTAAAGCTAAGTCCTCAAGTTCGGGGTCAATACGTAGTGGTACTGCCTTACCACCCCTAGCAGTATTAGTTATCCAGTGACTACTGTACCTGTAAATACCTACAGGTACTTCATCACCTACAGTAAATATCCTGATATCCCTACCAGGCTTCTTAACAAATTCCTGTATATAGTATATACTGTACATTGGGTTATGCATGTATGACCTATGCTCAACTACAGTCCTCATATCCTCCTCATCATCTATTAAAGCTAGTAACCTACCCCAACTACCGTGGATAGGTTTAATCACGAATGGATAACCTAATTTATCAGAGATCTTAGGTACTACCTCATGACTAAAAGCTACGTACGTATCAGGTACTGGTACCTTATTCCTCACTAATAACGCTGTAGTCCATAACTTATCCTGACAAACCATTATCGTGTATGACTTATTAACTACGTTAATACCGTATGATTCAAACAGTATTGTAGATTCTAAAGAGTTGTAGAAACTCACACCCCTCTGTATAGCTATATCTACATCATTACTTAAGGAGTTACCGTCACCAACCCTACCGTAATATGTTGGTATATGGATAGGTACTATATCTACATCTAACTTCTTAGAGGTTTCTACGAATGACTTCTCCTCCCAACGGAGGATGTCGTAGAGTAGAGCTACTCTTACTCTCCCCAATCCTCCCTAACACCTTCAAGAGGTCTTAACTTGATAGTTCCTCCATCATTAACTACTTCTAAAGTAACACCACATTCATGATCTATTAACTCCCCAGGTAGTGCGTCATCAGGTACTTCAGCATTACCACCACATACAGGACACTTAAGCATCATCCCTAAACACCTAATGAAGTCTTTAAGGTGTGGAGTTTATAAAACTATCCTTAACACTCCATGAAGACCTATTTGAATGTTATTATACGTACTTCAAACTAAGTGATGGTGTGGTAGTACGAATATCTACAGATATACTACTTAAATCTCTATGTTTGCATGTAGTTTCCTTAGGTCTTCCTCAGTCTTACCTAGCTGGATCATTAACTCAGCTACTACAGCATCTAACACTACCATAGCTACTACCTCAAATAGAGTTCCTAGAGGTGCTAACGGTTCGTAAATACCTATTAACTGTCTAGTGTAGTAGTCGTTCTCACTACTTATTTTAGTCCTCCCAGGGATTTCAACAACCATATCTGAGACCTTAGCTAGTGGTGAGTTTATGTATGTAGTTAAAGCTATTACCTTAGCACCTACTGATTTAGCAGCTTCAGCAACCGTGATTACAGATCTAGTCCTCCCAGAGCCTGAGATAGCTATTAAGGCATCACCTCCACGTAGTGGAGGTACTATGGTATCCCCGAGTACGTAGACGTTAAAACCTAAATGCATTAACCTCATAGCGAATGCCCTACCGATAAGTCCTGACCTACCAGCACCGACAACTAATACTTTCTTACCATCCTTATGAACCTCTATAAGTGTTTTTATGAAGTCCTCAACTTGGTACTCCTTAATCATATTTACAGAGTTTGCTATGTATGAAGCTATACTAAGTATAGACTCCTTAAATACTCTTATACATATCCCATGTAAATACTCTATGTACCAGTTTAAAATATTAACTACTAATTAACTTCTTATCGGGCCTACATCAGGTAATCCCTGTCTTAACCCTTTACCAGCGTAGGGTCTAAGAGCATCACCACCACCTCTTAATAACTTAACTAGGTTTTCAGCATGTTCTTTAACTCTATTCACAGCTATTTCATAGAGTTTAACCTCATCATCAGCTTCATCCTCATGTACTGTTACATCAATTACGTGTTTATTAGTCATTAACTGAACTAGTTGTAGACCTACGCTTAAAGCAACATAACTTAACTTATCAGTTAATGTCTTACCAACCCAACCTAACGTTATAACACCATCACATCCAAACTCCTCAATTAACTTCTTAGTAGCTACTGGTATATCCTTAATACCTGGTACTGTATAACGGTATACCCTAGCTTCAGGTAGTAACTCCTTTATAGTCTTCTCAGCAATACTACCCATATCAACTCTAGCGAATGTAGTATCAACTATACCTACTTTAATCATAGTATATCACTTACAAACCTACCGTTAGAGTATATCAGGTCTCCATCAGCGAATACCTTACCATCTCTTAAATCCTTAATTAAGTCTAGATGTATTGCTGACTTATTAGTACCTCCAGTTACTAGGTATGCTGAGCCTAGAGCTAAGTGTATAGTACCGCCAATCTTCTCGTCGAGGAGTATCTGCTTAGTAAACCTATCTATATCGTAGTTAAGACCGAATGCAACCTCACCAACTCTCTTAGCACCTTCATCAACATCAACTATCTTCTTAAGGAATTCCTCACCTTTAGTAGCTGATGCGTTAACAACCTCACCACGTCTAAATACTAGTTTAACACCGTCCATCTCAATACCCCTCCATATCACCGGATACGTAAATACTACATAACCTTCAACACTATCCTCTATAGGTGCTGTGTAGACCTCACCACCAGGCATATTCCTCCTACCGTCATCATTAACCCACTTCCTACCATCAACTCTTAACGTTAAGTCTATATCACTACCTAAGAACCTCAACTCACTAACCCTACCTAACATGTTAATCACCTTCTCCTGAAAACGTGATTGACTTACCCAAGCATTTATCGGGTCATCCTCATAAAGTTTTAATGCTTTATAGATGAAGTCTTCATAAGTGATTAACGACATACCAGCTTCTTGAGCTAATGCTTTAGTTGGGTATATAGTAACTACCCATCTTAGAGAACCTTCGAAATCCCTCCTCATGAAGACTTCACTTAAAGTCCTTAATGCTTGAGACCTAACCCTTAACTTCTCAGGATCTATACTGACTAAGTGTTTAGTATGTGTGTATGAGATTATAGATATTACAGCGTTGATGTTCTCCTGAATAAACTTATCAACTTTAGAAACATACTTAAGTAACCCATCACTAGCGTATGAGTAGAAAATCTCATCAAGTACTTCATCAACTAGGTTTAGGATTGGGTAAGCATTAACTCTAACTAACTCCCTCCATAACTCCCTAACTAAGGGCATAGCTTCGTAAGTAGCTGAAATCTTAACTTCATCACCTTCTGAAGCTCTAATACAGTAATTAACAATTAACTTAGCCAACTTATCTAACACATAAACACCGAATGAGATCTTAATTAGGAGTTTAAAAGATGTTTACGATTTAGTTGGACTAGATATCCTTATCTTATTCGTTCTCCTTATATGTATTAATGTCATAGCAACTATCAAAACCGTAGCTATTAAGTCTACTGCTAAACCTGTTGGTGCGAATAGTAGTAAACCGCTAATAATCAGTAATAACCTCTCAGGAATATTCATATTAGTTTTATAGAACCCTTCAATACCTAATGCTATAGCATATACTGCTATGAATGCAGTAATTATCTCTCCAATAATCATTGGTAGTGGTTCTCTAATAATCAGTAGTAGTCCTGGCTTAAATATAAGTATGAATGGTGTTAATACAGCTGCAAAACCTAACCTAACAGCTGTAAACCCAACCCTCATCGGGTCGTCCTTAGCTAGTGTTGCTGCTGCATAAGCAGCTAGAGCTACTGGTGGTGTTATAGCTGATATAGTTGCGTAGTAAAACACGAAGAAGTGTGTTACGAATGGATCAACACCTAACCTAGATAACGCAGGTACTGATAACGCTGCAGTCATTATATAAGCTGCTGTAGTAGGTACACCCATACCCATGATTAAAGTCAGTACTGCTACGTAGGCTAAAGCTAGAACTAATATACCCATAGAAGCCTCAAGAACTATACTACTTAATCTAAGCCCAGTACCTGAGAATGATATAGAGCCTATCACCATACCAGCTGCAGCACCTATAACAAGTATGGATAATGCCTCCTCAGCTCCTTTAGCTAGTGCTTTATATATTTTCTTTGGTGTCATCCATGTCTCTCTCCTTATGAAGCTTAATGCTATTGTTATGAACATTGCTATGAATGCTGCAGTTACTGGAGACCACATAAGTACTGCAACTATGTAGACTAGTACAGCCATAGGTATTAACATATAACCTCTACCCTTAAGAATACTCTTAAGACTAGGTACTTGATCTTTAGGTAACCCCCTTAAACCATGTTTTAATGAGTAGTAGTGTATTTGTACGTATACTCCTAGATAGTATAGTAGTGCTGGTATTATTGCAGCTATCATTATCCTAGCATATGGTACGTTTAGTAATTCAGCCATAACAAATGCTGCAGCACCCATAATAGGAGGCATTATCTGACCACCAGTAGATGCTACAGCCTCAACAGCACCTGCAAACCTAGAAGGATAACCTAAAGACTTCATAGTAGGTATAGTGATGATACCAGTACCGTAGACGTTTGCTGGTGCTGAACCACTGATTGTTCCGAAGAGTGATGAAGCAACTACAGCAATCTTAGCAGGACCACCAACCATCCTACCAACTAAAGCCTTAGCAAGATCTATAAAGAACCTACCAACACCAGCCTCAGAAAATACAGCACCTAAAATAGTAAATGCAATAACGTATGTAGATATGACTTGAAGAGGTATTGTGAATACTCCGTAAGCTCCTGTCACGTAGTTAGCTTCTACAATCCTAATAATACTTAAACCTCTATGTCTTAGAGGTGGTGGGAGCCAAGGCCCTATATACAGGTATGTTAGGAATGCTAGGACAACCGTCATCATCGGTATCCCAGTACACCTCCTAACAGCCTCAACAACTGTTACCAGGAATATCAACCCTAAGATGAATTGCTCTGTAGGTAGGTCAGTTATGAAAGCCCACCTACCGTAAACCCATGAGATATAGTTAAGATATAGCATTAATGGGGGTATAGCGGAGATTATTGCTAGTAGGTAATCATACCATGGAATCTTACTAATATCCTTCTTACGTGCTGGGAAGGTTAGGAATACTAACGGTAGTGCGAATGTTAAGTTTACTGCCATATGAGCGAATATGTCGTAAACAGCAAATGTGAGTGTGTATACGTTGTATAAACCCATAAGAAATGCGATGAACGTAACTAAGCGTTCCTGCCATTTAGTAAGAGTTCTAGGCATCTTAAAACACCTGATTAGTAAAGATGTAATTGATAATAAATTTTTAGTTGTAAATTAAGTATGAAGTTAATATCCTTAGATGTTAAATTGACTCACTCCTTAGTAGGTTCTATATGGACTGTAACTTCCCAACCATACCTATTCTTAAGTTCTTCTTCTACTTTAGATGCTATCTCATGAGCTTCACTTAATCTCATGTTAGGAGGTAGTCTTATATGTAGTGTTATCTCTGTATGTTCTCCATATTTATGTATGTGTATATGGTGAATATCTGATATATCCTTAGATATCGATGATATCAAGTCCTTAATCTCAACCTCTAACTTGGACGGTAGTTTATAGCCCATGATATCCTTCGAAGTATTAATTACTAGTTTAATAGCTATGAACATTATAAGTGTTGATACGATCATACCTAACACACTATCTACCCACCAGTAATAACTGCTGAGTAGTATCCCTAAACATACTAGTACTGATAGTATAGCGTCAGACCTATGATGCCATGCATCACCTACTAATGCCTTAGAATCATACTTAATCCCAAGTCTTAAAGACCAACGAGCAAGTAATTCCTTAACTATAGCTGATAGGAGTAGAACTACTATTAACACCCAGTTAAACATCATTGACTCACTACTTAAGTACCTCCTAACACTCTCGTTAAGTAATTCGTAAGCAGTAACTGCTAGTAATGTCCCGACAACTATAGCTCCTACACTCTCAGCCCTACCATGCCCAAAGGGATGTTCTTCATCAGGTGGTTTATAAGCTATCCAAAAACTAATTATTACTACAGCTGATGTTAGGGAATCAGATAACGTATGTATTGACTCAGTAATTACTGCTATGGAGTTATACGTAATCCCAACTAAGTACTTAATTATGAATAGTATAGTATTAATTATTATTGAGACTATACCTTCTACGTAACCTATAGTCCTCCTACTCAGCATTATTTAATCTGTTTATCTAGGTTTGAATAGTTTAAAAGTTTATTCCTTCACTCTTCTTATACTCCTCAAATTTCTCTATCACTAACGGTATATCTGTGTCTAGTACGGGATTACCTAAATCATCAATGATTAAATTACCTTCTTTATCTAATTTATAAGCTATCTTACCGAATGCATCATAACCTATCTTAGTCATAGATACTGTGAGTATGTTATAACTCTTCTTAACTAAATCTTCTAACTCCTCCTTAGGGATCTTCTGACCTACTAGTACGAATGCCCTAGCTTTAAATCCGTATGCTATGAATGTTGGGTGTGGTAGTGAGATCACAGCTAATACCCTTAAATTCTCAACAATCCACTGTCTAACATAACCTAGAAGACCTGAAGCAAGTATTTCCTCAGGTAGTATTATCGCCATCCTACCGTAGTTCTTTAGAAGTTGAAAACACCTCTCAAGGAATAATACCTCAATAAATTGCTCTTTAATTAAGTCTGACTTCTTAACCCATCTTGAAGTAGGTCTATCATAACTCCACTTACGTCCTAATTCATACTGAGTTAGTATTTCAGGGTTCGTAACTTTCTGCTTAATATTAAATGGTGGGTGAGTAACGACTATATCGAACTTACCCTCCTCAGGTATTAAGTTCTCAGGTATTGAGTATTTCTTAGATATACTCTCTAATTCATTAAATGATGCTAAACTATCAGCTACTAATACATTACCTACCTGACCTAAGTATAAAGTCATGTAGATCTTAGCTAACTTAATTAACTCTGAGTTTATATCAACACATAACACGTTATTTCTTAAGTATTTTGAGAGTTCTTCAGGACTTAACTTATGCTTATTCCTAACGTAATCTACTGCTAAGTTAATTAACGTCCCAGTACCGCATGCGGGGTCTATGATTAGCTCATTAGTACTTGGGTTTATAACCTTAGTAATTAACTCAGCTACAGGGTATGGTGTTAGTACTTCACCTCTATCAACATTCATGAAATCTCTAGCAATAGTATGTAGGGATTCAAACTTAACATAACTACTTGACTTAAAGATTGAGATTCCATGTAGTCTCCTAAGGAATTCAGCTATAGATTTAAGATTAATTCTTAAGTCTTCATCAATATCTAAGAACTTATCTCTAGCCTTCCTCATTAAAAATACTACCCTATCTCTTAAGTCAGTTATATCAATACCTCTACGTAACTCGTTAAACTCCTTATTAGAGACCCATGCTAGAACCTCATTACCTTCTAATAACTCATCACTTAACTTAATAGATATTAACTTCATTACCTCCTTAAACAACTCACGACCTTTAAGTCCTTCAACATTTCTTAAATACTCGTATAAGTCATTAACATAACTACTTAACTCGTAAGTAGGTCTTAATAAGTCCTTACTTAATGGTGTATCTAACTCGTTAAACTTCTCACCATATTTAGGTAACCTACTAACCTCTCCTAATACATTATCTTCAAACTTCCTCAAAATTAAGTATCTAATACCATCATATAGTAATCCGTACTCAGCACTAGTCTGGAGTAGTAATTCTCTTAAGTCCTTTAGATCCCCACTCTTAACTAATATTAAGATGTATGAGTTATTGATGGGGTCTTTAGATGTTAAGTCCTTAAAAACTATTAAGTCAACCCTACCTAAAGACCTACCATCTCTTAAGATATCTACATCAACACCTATTAACTCCTTAGGATATCCTAACTCTAAAACTAATCTCCTCTCAATATGTTGTCTCCTTAACTCACCCTCAGTAATTTCGTGAGGTGCTCCAGTAATATAATCCCTAATATACCCTCTCTCCTTAGGGGTTTCCCTCCTAAACTTCCTTAGAAAATTAATCATAAACTCACTACACCTATGATGAAGTACTACCTCTACAACTTAAATATATAGATCAAAAAGTTAATAGTTATGAATTAGTAGTTATTAAGGGTTTTATTTGAGATTAAGACTACTACTGTCAATAGCCTTAACATTAAGTATAATTCTTTATGTAGTAATGTCCTTATATACCCCAATAACTAATGTAGATGTCGGTGTGAGTGATTTGGGTGAGGAGTTCTTACTACCCCTACCGACTAAGACGACTACAGTAAGTGTTGAGGAGGCAGTACTTCTTAGGAAGAGTATTAGGGAGTGGAGTGATAAACCCTTAAACATAACTCAACTATCTATGATTTTATGGGTTACTCAAGGAGTTGTTGAGGATATTCACGGATGGCTTAGGAGGGCATCACCTAGTGCAGGTGCTACATACCCTCTAGAGATTTACGTAGTTGTTGGTGAGGGAGGTGTTTACTTAGGTGATGGTAAGTACTTACCAGCAGGTGTTTATAAGTATGACTTTAGGAGACATTCTTTAAGACTAGTTGTTAGTGGTGATATGAGGGATAGGCTTTGGAGGGCATCACTAATGCAGGATTGGGTTAGGGAAGCACCTGTAAATATAGTGATCTGTGCAGTTTATGAGAGGACTACTAGTAGGTATGGTGATAGAGGTGTTAGGTATGTTATTCTTGAAGCTGGCCATGTAGGTCAGAACATATACTTAATGACTACAGCGTTAGGTTTAGGTACTGTAGCTATAGGTGCTTTCTACGATGATGAGGTAGCTAACATCATTAAAGCTACGAGGAATGAAAGACCACTCTATATATTCCCAGTAGGTGTACCTTTAACACCTCATAAGATGTCCTTCGAAGAACTCCATAAGATCTATACGAGGTTAAGGAGATGAGTAAGAAGGTACGTATTTGCTTAAAAATTGTCGAGTATTCATCAATCCCATTATCCTTAGTAATGTTCTTATACATATTAAGTGGTTATGGTATGATATCGACGGTACCGTCATTAATAGGGTTTACATACCCTACATCAGTTAAGATACATACACTACCATTACTTAGGTACGTAGCATCTCTACTAATAGCTCTCCACGGATATGCAGGTATTGTAGTCTTAGTTAATAGGTATTTATGGAAGTATAGGACTGCTAGATACTTAATAGATGTTTTAGGTTTAGTATATGCTTTACTAATAATTATAATAGCATCTCTTAGTGAATTAACTCTTAGTGATGTTGAAAGTATTCGTTTAAGACGGAGTTTGAGAACTCCGTAATTTAAACTTAAATTACGTTTTACTTAGGTTTTATTGATGATGAAGCACGAGCTTTATGAGTAGTGATTAGTAGCAAACCGGCTGAAAGTAGTTGATTACTACGAATCCGACATAATCAATAAATTAACCTAGAGTATACTCTGGTGAGGATCAGTGAGAGGAAGATCAATCATTAATTCATTACGACCGAAAGTTCATCATCATGAAATTAATGATTAACTAACTTCTTAAACTTTATAGCTTAAATATTTAGTTTAAACTATGTTACGGTGGTTTAATGTTAGATGTAGTTAAGGTCTTAAGTGATTTAATATCATTCCCAAGTGTTAATGACCCTGTAAGAGGTATTAAACCATCATATGATATTGTTAAGTATATTTACGAGTTCTTAAGTAATTACGGTATTGATGTTAGTATCTTAGAATTTAATGGTTACTACAGTATCTTTGGTTCTGTAGGTGATGGTGAGCCTTACGTAATGTTATTAGCTCATTATGATGTAGTTCCTGCTGATGTTAGTAGGTGGAGTTACGACCCCTTCAAACCTACTTTAGCTAATGATAGGTTATACGGTAGGGGTGCTCTAGATGATAAGTCAAATGTTGCTGCGATGATGGTTGCATTAGCTGAGTTAAGTAAGTTGAGACTTAATCGTAAGGTGTTATATGCCTTCACAGGTGATGAGGAGGTTGGTGGTGAGTACGGTGCTTTACAGATAGTTAAGAAGTTAGTTAGTGATGGTTTACTACCTAAGTACTTAATTAATGGTGATGGGGCTAACCACGTAGTTATATGTAGGAGGAGGAAGATTTTTGAAGTTGTTGTTGAAGTACCTAAAGAGTTTGAGGTTATTAGGGGTAGGAAGGGTATTAAGACTTTCAATACTTACTACCCAGTAAGTCAGCACGCACATGCAGCTTACTTCATACCTAGTGTTGATTCACACCCGTTAGTATGTACTTCAGTACTTATTAAGGAGTTAGATGCTTACGTAACTTCAATTGAGGGTAAGTTCTTAAAGAGTAATGTAGTACCGCCATCAGTTACTGTAGAGTATGTAGTCCCTGAGGATTCAGGTAATGAAGTTAGAGTTGATTTAGGCTTAACCAAACTTATTAAGACTGTCTCAACATTAGTTAGGACTCCAATACATGTTAAGGCCTTCAGCGAGTTCGGTATATCTATAACACCTAACATGTATATTAGTGATACTCATAAACATGTATTAGTACTTGATGTTAGGGTTATGTCAACTAAGGAGTTAGTCTCTCAAGCATTTACTGAGGTAGTTAATGAGTTAATACCTGAAGCTAAAGTAGATGTTAGGACTGATACCGGTGGGTTTGTGAATACCCCTAAGAATTCAAGATTAGTTAACGTATTTACTGAGGTATTAAGTAACTTAAGTGTTAAGTATTCTGTAGGTGAGGGTGCTGGTGCGAGTGATTCTAGGTTCTTCACACCGTATAATGTTGAGGTTGTAGATTTCGGTGCTATAGGTGGTGGTATGCATGGTGATGATGAATACGTAGATATTAAGTCGTTAAGGATTCTACCTAAGGTATACTCTGAAGTCATTAAGAAATTACTAACTTAAACCAGTATTTACTAGAGTCCTGTAGTACTACACTCCTAACAACTCATTAAACTTAGGTGTGATAAACTCCTAATTATTAAGTACCTCTCATAAGTTTTGAAAACTTCATCAACTATCTCTACAGCCTAAACGGTTTCTTCCTACTCACACCTACCTTCTTCTCCCAATCAGCTCTTACCCTCCTCTCAACACCTTTAACCTTATTTACGTAGTTAATAGTGCTTAGAGCAGCTATCACACCTGATGCAGCAGCTATCACAGCTTGTTTATAAGGTATGTTTACTAAGTCACCAGCTGCGAATAACCCATCAACTCTAGTCCTACCTAAGCTATCAACTACTACCTCACCGTTCTCGTTAATATCTACGTATTGTTTTAGGAAGTCTATCCTAGTCTCAAAACCTAACTCTACGAATACTCCATCAACTTCTAACTCCTTAACGTCGTCCCCAGACTGTATAACGGCTTTAGAGACCTTATCCTCACCTAATAACTTAATAACTCTATACCCTGGGTATATACTTACATTACTGAACTTCCTAGCTACTTCAATACTTACGTCGTTTACATTAGGTACTACGTAATGTACTTCAAGAGCTATCGGTGCTAGGAGTTCTAAACCTTCAATACCCTTAACACCAAAACTAACTAGTAGTACTTTCCTACCTTTAAATAAAGGACCATCACATACTACACAATAGCTTAATCCCTTACCGATGAATTTCTCCTCACCCTCAACACCTAACTTCTTAGGTGCTTTACCGCAAGCTGCTATTACAGCTAATGACTTATACGTATAACCCCTCCTAGTCTTAACTATGAATACATCACTAACCCTCTCAACACTTACGACCTCATCAACGATTATATTAACACCGTAAGACTTAACCTGATCACGTACTCTATAGACTAACTCAATACCTGGTAAGGGCTCTAAACCAGGGTAGTTCTCAATAACTGAAGCATAAGTTAGTTGACCACCTACATCTACGGAAATCACAACTGTCTTAAGTCCTAACCTACCTAGGTATAGAGCTGCTGATAAACCTGAAATCCCTGCACCAACAACTATAACATCATAAACATACTCCTCACTCATGAACTAACCCTATAAAAACTCTTAACTAAGGTATATTAGCATTTAGATAATCTAACGTAGTTATATCTATGATGTAGTTAGACGTTAAGGATTAGTTAGGAGTTCTTACTAATAGTCTAAAGAAGTTATGATATTTATTGAAGTGTTCACATGTATACGTGTTAGAGGTTAATATACGTGATAACTAGTTATGAGTCCTTAAATAATAGTAGTTTAGGGGTTGAAGCACTGTACTGTTAACTAATACATGTAGTCGTAATCATCATACTATTTATTCCTCCTCATATACCTTATTTGGGGTTAGTTTTGGTTAATTTAAAAGAACTTTATGAGTTAATTATTAAGGAGCTTAGGTTAAGGAGTGATCCTGTAGGTGTTAAGTTATTTAAGGAGTTAAGTAGTGTTCCTCCGAACGTATCTAGAGTTCCTGATAGAGCTACTATATGTCAGTTATCTACGTTAGCTAGACTTCACAGTCTTACATACTATGCTACTGCTGATGATATTGCTTGTAAGAGGGGTGCTACTTCCTTAGGCTTAATACAGTTACCTGAGGACGTAATTGTTAATGAGGATGCTTACGCACATACAGTAGATGTAGATACTGCTAGGAAGTTATATACTTCAATACCTATGTTACCTCCAGATTATAAGGCTGTTCTTATGGGCCCACTTAACGAGTTATCAGTAGACCCTGATGTAGTACTTATTGCTGGGAACCCTGCACAGATGTTGAAGGTTGTTGAGGGCTGGGTATGGTTTAGTGGTGAACCCGCAACATTGGCAGCTACTGGCGTCCACGGGATATGTGGTTACGGTATCGCTAATACTTTAAAGACTAGTAAGTTAGTTCTAACACTCCCATGTAGTGGTGCTAGGAGGGTAGGACTATATATTGATGATGAGATGGTAGCTATCGTACCATTTAATCTTATTGATAAGTGGGTTGATGGGTTAATATGTACCCATGAGACAGGACATCCATACCCAATACCACCTAGGATAGTTTGGAATCCACCTCCACCACCACATACGCTATTAAAACCTAAGACATAGTCTTACTAATTAGTGTAATTTTAATAATACTTTTTTCCTATAGACCTTACCTTACTATAAGCTCGTAAGGTGATTTACTAAAGTCCTTAAATTCCATTAACATTCCTGTAACTTTAATTGGTACTTCAATAACGTAGTTCATAAGCATTTTATAAACTTCTATAATACCGTATTTAGTAAGTTTATAACCATCCTCAAATCTCTTAACTAATTTAGATAGTTCCATGAGTTTTAAGTATGTCTTAATTGTTAATGGTATTTCTATACCTAAGGACTTAAATACTTCATCCCGTATTATAGTAGTAGTTAGTTGATCGAAGAATAATCTCCAAGCTATAGAGTCCTTACTTAATTTCCTTGCATATATTACAGGTAGTTGATTATTCTTTAAAGACCTAATGTATGAATTCACATCATGTATGTTTATGTATTGGTAATACCCAGTATTACTCCAAGTACTAGCTCCTAACCCTATTAAAGGACCTACCATCTCTAAATTAACTGTTGCATACTCATATTGTTTCCTAGCTATTGAGTATATCCTAACTAAGTGAAGTTTATGTTCTTCAATAAATTTCAAAGCTTCTTCTAAGAAGTAATTAATAGCTTCGACTTCCTGATATAACTTACCGTAATTAATGAGTTTATACCCTGGTGAGTACTTCGGTATTATAGTTGCGTAGTAAGTTATTTGATGAACACCTAATTCTAAAGACTTCTCTAGATCTCTTCTAAAGATCTCTAATTTCTCTTTAAGACCTAACTCAACATAATCTCTAATATTAGGTGTGAGGAACATTAAATCCGCATTAACCCACTTAAATCCAGTCTTAATACTATTCTCTACAGCTACTACATTATCTTTAGGTGAGTGCTTCCTATTGATAGATTCTAAGATCCTATCATCAAAACTCTGAATACCTATACTAACCTCATCAATACCATTACTGTAGTAATCTTCAACAATCCTTAAATCCTTAAAATCCTCTGGATTAACCTCAATACCAATACCACAACTAACATTAAAGAATTCTGATAGTACATCTAAGAACTTCCTATAGAATTTAGGAGATACTAAACTAGGTGTCCCACCACCAACATGAATCTCAATAACCCTTAAATCTAAATCCTTAAGTAACTTACCGTAAAGACTTAACTCATTTAATAAGCTATTAAGATATTCTTCTAACTCATTATAACTCCTTAAAACTTGTCTAAAGTAAGGACAGAACATACAGATAGACTTACAATAAGGTATGTGGATATAAATACCGATAGACTTACCCCTAATACTCTCTTTCACCAACCTTACATGATCATCAGTATCTGTAACTCTAAATAATTTAATCTTTAGAAATCTTCTTAATAACCAATGAGTACTTAACCTACCACTATCAAGTATAGATGTAGGTACACCAATATTCATATTAAGTGTACCTATTAATACTTCTTGACTAGAATTTATAAGTATTAAGGATTTTACTTTAGGATCGTTAATAAAGATCATTATAAAGGGATTAGAATTCTAGTATTAAGTGTAAGGACTTAAAATAGAGCGATACTTAAATGATACTTAGGTTAAGGTTTAGTAGTTTAATTAGTCCTCATGTAGGGTGGGTGTAATTAATCATTACTTTTGAATCCATATATTACCCTTAATACAGTATATGTTACCACTCTGTTCTAATATATCATCAATTAATCTGTAGGTTATTACATTTATACAGTTCTTATCACTTACCTCAAGTATCATTAGTGATGGTGTATAACTACCTCCTCCACCACCCCATACACCTGTTAATGAGCCTGGGTTTAGGAGTAGTATATCGTTATTAGGACTCATACGTATGAAGTCTGCATGTGTATGTCCTGAAATAAGTACTTGTACTTTTAATTTACGAGCGATTTTAGAAAGTTCTACTGGATTACCGCGTGGGTATACACTATCACCATGAATTAGACCTATCTTTAACCAATCAATACTTATAACTACATACTTAGGTAATAGTAGGTAATCCATATTACCACGAACGACATGTAAAGACTTACTAATACTTCTTAACCATTGTAGGACATCCTCATCAGTTAAATCACCAGTAAATAATACTACCTCCCACGGTGAGTAATTAATTATGAGGTTAAGGAGTTTATCAGGTATTGAGTCAGCTCTATCATGAATATGTGTATCACCAATAACTAATATACGTCTTACCAAGGTTCTCAGCCGGGTAAGTTCTCTTCATGACTCAAGCCGGGAATAACTCATCACTAAATAATATTATTGAGAAAACTTAAAAAACTCATAATTACCTTCATGTATGAGTAGTTAGGAATTACTTATTAACTCACCTAACATACTCAATAATACTTGACTTGAAAGTATTTGGGCATATTTTACATTTAGTTTGGTCTGTATTCGGGTCTATCATTGAATGAAATCCACATAAGTACCTCCTAGACATTAGGTATATTGCTATCTTAACTAACTCCTCATTAATTTCATAGATACTTAAGTTCTTACTAATTACCTCATCAGCTAATCTACTTATTAACTCATTAACATCTTTAAATTGTTTTAACTCTATGATATACCCTCTCTCACCGCTGATATACCTACTTACTAGTGAGTGTGAGAGTAGTAGTTTACTAGCTATTTCCTTCTTAGATAACTTCCTCTTATAGAGTTCTTCTGTAAGTACTCTCCTTAAGGAGGGCATTACATACCTATAAGCTATCTCAAACACATCCTTCAACTATAACACCATAATCTTCTTCTTAACCTCATCAACATTATTTATAATATCTGTTAAGTCTTCAACTACTTCAGAAATACCTAATACCTTACCGTCATCACCCTTAACAGGTGTTATTAATACTCTAATGACCCTATCACCTACCTTAGTCCAGAACTCCTTAAATCCTACCTTACCCTCAATAACCTCCTTAGCTACAGTCTTAACCATAGCTTCAAGTCTTGGTGGGTGACAATACTCAAACCTCCTACCAATTATTGTCTTAGTCCTTACAAACCCTCTATGTAGGAAACTCTCACTATAGAACTTAACCCTACCGTCAGTATTAGCATAAGTTATCTCTATAGGTAAGGACTTAAATAACGCTTTAACCTCATCAATACTTAAGAATCCAGTACTTAAGTCTAAATCACCCTCCCTCCGTACTTGATAGGTGTCTGGTTTGATACCTCTACTAACTACGTCGACGAACTCCTTAGGTAACTTACTTAATTGTTCCTCACTCAGAGAGGTACTTAACTCGTAGGGCATTACTGCCTTCTCCTTAGGTACCCAACGACTCTCAACACTAACTAACCAACCTATATCATCACCTAACTCAGCTATTGCAGCCCACTCACCCTCACTGAACAACACCCACACAGCTGGGAATAGTATCTTATTCTCCCTAAAGACTAACTCAGAAACATCTTTAGAGAGTTCTAAAGCCTTACTAGCTAACTCCTTAACAGTAACTTCATCAAATACCTGTAGAATCTTACCTAATAAACTACTTAACTCTCTAAGCTTAAGTATTACCTGATCCTCCCTACCCCATAAAACCCTAGGTACAGCAATAATACCACGTCTCTCAAGGTATGGGAATATTAACATCTGAACCTTCCTATAGTGAATCCTAATCTTCCTTAACTCCTGAAGGACTACAGAGAATACATTTAAATAATTCTTAATCTCCTCAATACTTTGAGCTCTAAGTATTGCTGAAGCATATAGTGTTAATACCTCAGCCTGCTTCAGGATATACTCATTCTCACGTATGAGCAGGTCTAGAGGATGACCACTAGGTAAGTCTTTAATCTCCCTAGACTGTAGGTAATCCCTAAACAACGCTACATGCAGATCACATAACTTCAGAATCTCATCAACTGAGACACCATCCTTAATAAGCTCCTGCTCAATCAAAGGTATCTCAAGAGGAGATATCTGACTCAATACATCAGTAAAACGTCTCTTCAACTCATTAACATCCTCACCCCTATGAATAGCCTTAAGTAACTCCTTAACCAAATACAACTTCTTACTCATATCATTTGACACGAGTCACACCAAGTAAAACATTACTACAGGGTTTATAAATACATATGAAAATTAGTATAGAATTACTGGTTTAGAGAGCGTATTTACTAGTGCTTAGTTTCGTACCTTACTATGAAGTCTTAAACTCAACTTAATTCTAACAACTATAACACTTACCTTAAGTCTGTAGCAGAGTTTATGTTATCTGAAGATATTTGTAATTATTTGCGAATACCTGTAGATAGTTGTGATTACATCAGTTAGCCGCTCTCCACTACTACTAGTACTTTTACCTTTCTCCCGTGGTGTTTTCTGAGTTTTTCTTGGTACTCCTTTGGTGGGTATATGACGTATCTGTCTCCAGCGTACTTGACTATTTTGCCCTCGAAGACGTAGACCAGACTCATACTCTCACCATGATATAAACTGATGTAAAAGCTTTTTAAATCTGCAATCAGAGTGTGTACATGGTGAGTCCCGATGAGGGAGTATATCCACTGCGTCGCCCGGTGGATTCCTGAGGGAGTGTGCCATAGAGCCCTGAAAGCTGAGGTAGAAGTTGTAGATGGAAAGCTAAACGAGCTACTATGGGACTTAGCACTATATAGACATGCAATGCAGAGGACTGTAGATGCATTATGGGACTTAGACAAGGTACCAAAGAAGTCCCGGGCACACCAAATGTTCTACAATATCCTTAGGAGCCACGGCTTCAGGGCACATGTCGCGAGAAACATCTACAGTCACGCCCTAACACTAGTAGAATCTACCAGGAAGAACAAAGGGAGCAAGCCAGTAATCAAGAAGCTCTCTGCGAGACTAGACTACCAAGACGCTAGGGTAGAGCTTGGCAAGGGAGTTGTCAGAGTCATTATCAGAGACAAGTGGTATACGTTGAAGCTCAAGCACGGAGGAGACTATATTTGGAGGTTCAAGGAGCTTAGGTGGAAAGAAGTACATGTTAAATACGAGAATAGAAAGCTATACGTGAGCGTGGTCTTTGAGTCCGACTACAAGCCCTATATCCCTAGAGGGATTATCGCTCTAGATGTCAACTTGAGGGCTATTACCACGTACAACGGCTCTGAGGTTAGGAGGTTCAAGACGAGGTTCGCAGACGCTCTCACCAAGAGGAAGCGTGCCGAGGAGCTACAGGGGAAGTACCCTAAGAGGTGGAGGCGCAACGAGAAAATACTAAACAGGATTAGGTCTTTACACAGGAGAGCTAGGAACATTGCTGCCGACTACTGCTGGAAGATAGCCAAGTTGGTAGTTCTAGACGCTAGGAGAAAGCAACACGCCATTGCAGTAGAGGACTTAGAAGGGCTTAGAGAATCGTTCAATAACAAGAGCGATAGAGTAACCTGGAAGCTGACGATGTTCGCGTATAGGAGGCTACAACACTCTATCATCTCTAAAGCTCTTGAGTGCGGAGTCCCCGTTATAGTTGTAGACCCGAGAGACACCTCAAGGACGTGTCCTAGGTGCGGATTTGCAAGAGATAGAGACTCTATTGGAGCCGTCAACATATGGCTCAGAGCACTCTACGCGTATATGGGGTGCCTGAGTCACTCCCGAGAGCCCCCGCGGTGAAGGATGAAGCCAGACAGAGTGGGGGGACGAATAATGAAGGGATGAAGAAAGTAATCACAGCTATTCATAGATAATCATATTCACAAGACCTGAACTCTCATAATACCAGTACTTAAACATTAATACTGAAGTATTCTTACATAATTAACTAATTAAGTGAGAGCTTTAACCTCTTACGAGTTAGATTTTGAGTTCTATGAATTGTTGCTTCATACTATACTTAAGTTCTAAGTCTTTATATTTTGGTTTTTCAAGTATGAATAGCTTCTCATGGTATATTAGTAGGAAGTCTTTCTCTCTTAACTTACTCCATACTTCTCTAGTAGTCTTCATCTTATGCTGGATTTTAATTACCTCCTCCTTAAGTATGAAGCCTATATCTAATAACGTTAGTAATATATAGTATGTTATCGGTACGTAATGCTTCTTAACCCTAGTATCACCAACTAATATCCCAAGAACCTTACCTGGTTTAAGAACTCTGTAGATCTCCTTAGCTACTTCCTTAAAGAGTCTTAAGTACTCCTCTAAACTATTAGTCCTAGATAAATCACCTTCAACTCTACCCTCACTATACTCAATAATGTTAAGGTATGGTGGGTGTGTAGCTATTAGATCTATGGAGTTATCAGGTATTAGGTTTAAATCCCTAGCATCTCCGTGGTAAACTCTATACCATACATTACTGTGTAGTCCTTCAACACTAACTCGTTCAGTATAGTTTGTAAGGTTCTTAGACCTACCTTCTCTTAATGCTTTCATTAAGTAGTAGAGTCTGTGGTGTGTTAGTATGACTGCGTTATAGCTTATATCAACACCTACACAATTCCTACCGAGAAGAATAGCTTCAATACATGTTGTTCCTGAACCAACCATAGGGTCTAAAACAGTATCACCTGGGTTAGTATACTTAAGTATTAAAGCACGAGGTATTTGAGGAGCCCAATTACCTCTATAATCACCCTTATGAGTACCCCAAGAACCCCTCACAGGGAAACTCCAAACAGTTGTTGAGACATCAGTTAACTCCTCAGGTAGAGGCTCCAACCTCCTAACCTCAATAGGTTCGAGGGAAATACTCTGATCTTCAATAACAATACTTCTATTCCTAGAGATGAAATCCAGATACTCATCTACAGAAACCTCCCTCATAACGTCAGACCTTAATCACTTTATAAATTGTAAATAAACTTTAATAATAACATCAACCATGCTATAATATCTTAAATCCCTCATCTATACGTATACCACCTACTAAGTACTATTACAGTAAGAACTATAAGCATACCGCTCATACCTATTACAACCGCTTAAGTATCTAGAGTTTAAGCTAACGTTAATTCATACCTAACTTCATCATCTTGAAGTTTATTAACTAAATCACTTACATACTCCCATAAATCATGACGACCTCTAAGTTTCTTACCTTCCTTAACAGCTAGTATGCTCGAATAACGCTAGAGGTTAGTAGGTAGTTACGTAACTGTTGATGAGGTATTAAATGAGGTTATTAAGGATATGAAGTTCTATGTGAGGAGTGGTGGTTTAACAGTAGGTGGTGGTGAACCCTTAACACAGCCTGAATTTGTTAAAGAACTCTTAAGGAGAGCTAAGGAGGAATACTTCATCCATACAGCTATAGAGACAAGCTTATACGCACCTACAGAAGTCGTTAAGGAAGTCTTAAAATACGTGGATTACATATTCGTAGATATAAAACATATAGACCTAGTAAGACATAGAGAGTTAACAGGTGTTTCAAATGAATTAATACTTAATAACATAAAATTAATAGTTAATGAGATGAGTGATGTGAAAGACATAGTTATAAGGATACCAATAGTACCTGGAGTTAATGATGATAGAGAAAACCTTAAGGATATAGCTGAATTCGTTAAATCCCTTAAGAAGGAGATCCCCGTAGAGCTACTACCTTACCATGAACTCGGAAAGTCTAAATACACCGCATTAGGCAGGGAATACCCGCTTGATAAGCATAATGGAGCCTCCCCACCATCTAAAGAATATATGGAGGAAACCATAAAATACCTACAATCACTAGGTATTAAGGTAGTTAAGACTTAATAATATATTAAAGGGAGGTAAGTTATTGTAGGAGTGAGGTGTGATGTACATTAAAAATATTTTCGTCATACTTTGTATATAAAGTATTTAACTATTATTCAGAACTTAAGTATCCCTCCCCCAACACTTCCATTATTACCTTCTTTATCTGATTACGTTACCCATTAGTAAGTGGTAGTAGAGGTCTACGAACATACGTGTTTATCGGTAAGCCCCTAAGTTTTAAAGCCTCTTTTATAAAGGTTACAGGAGTCAAACCTACACTAGCTATTGCTCTGATAGCAATTATCTTCCTATGTAATTCCTCAGCTCTTCTATAATTCCCCTCCTTAAACGACTTATAAAGTTCTACAGGGAGTTCAGGAAATATATTAGCTATATCACCTATAGCTCCATGACATTCGTTAAATAACTTAAGGATTACATCATATAGTCAATCTAGGATAAGATATTCCATGTCATAGACTACTAGTAAACATGAATCTTAATGCTATTATTTTATTATATAGGATTGAGTATTTATAGTAGGTGGTGATGATCAATGAATGGTTTAGTGATTATAGTGCTTGGGTTTGCTATAGGTATTTTAACTGGTTTGTTAGGTGTGGGTGGAGGGTTTGTAATTACGCCTGGTCTTCTAGTATTAGGTACGCCTTCTAACATAGCTGTTGGTACGGGTTTAACAACAATTACATTAAGTGCTTGTCTTGCTACGTTTAGACATATTAGGATGAGAAATGTTGATTTTAGGTTAGGAGTGGTAGTTGCTGTAGGGGCGGTAGCTGGTATGTTTTTTGGTGTAATTCTTGTTGAGGGGCTTAAAAATCTTAAAAACCTTGACTTCATAGTTAATTCCGTATATGTGGTAGTACTTTATATAATAACATCATATTCTATTAGGGAGAGTATCTTAGCAATTAAGAGAAAGAATGTAGATCTATGTTTGAAGGATAAGAAGGTAGGAAGGACATACACCTTCATATCTTACAAGCCGTTGATAGTAGGTATCTTAGTGGGTATGTTGAGTGGTTTCTTAGGTATAGGTGGAGGTCTTCTTTATATCCCATTATTTACTTACCTATTAGGAACACCTACACTAACTGCTGTAGGGACAAGCTTATTTGTCGTTTTAATTTCAGGGATCCCGGGAGCTATAGGACATCTAATGTATAGTAATGTCGATCTAGTAACAGCATTATTATTATTTACTGGCATGAGCTTAGGTGTACAGATAGGGGCTTCATTAACTAAGTATGTAAGACCTCCGTATATTAGACTCATATACTCATTATATGTAGGGTTAGTAACAATAACCTTAACCCTTAGATTACTCGCTAACTTTCTACTACATACACAGACATTACTTATAGTATCACAAATAATTTTAATCTATAGTGTTACCATACTTTCAATACTTATACTCGTGTACGGCGTTACTTTAAGATTAAGAATCCGTGATAATATTAACGATAATTTCAGTAACTAACCTTATAAATAATTCGTTAAGGGTATCTAATAAGTGATTATGGTTAAGTCCATGACTAATGGTATTATACCTAAATTCGTAATTCATGGTAAGAGCGATAATGTCGGTGTTGCTATGAGGATTTAAGAGCTGGTGATAAGGTTGTGAAGTATGGTGAGGTTGTAGGTATTGCTACTAAGGATATTAGGAAGGGAGAGTACCATATACATAACATTAAGGAGTCTTAGGTGGTGATCCTTAAGGTATACGTTCTCAGGTTTTGAAAGACCTAATGGACGTGTAGGTACTAGGAACTACGTTGTTATAATTCCTGTAGATGACTTATCTAATACTGTAGCAGAGTGGTTTCAAAGTTAACCTACGGTACTACAGCACTAACCCACCCCTACGGAAGACTTCAGTTTGGGAAGGGTTTCATTAAATTTTATAAATACAATTATATATGATGATTTGGAGGGTGTATCTTGAGAAGTAAAGTATTTCGTAGGTCATTAATATTAATACTTATAATAGCAGTTGTATCTGCATCATCTACAATTTTAGCATCGACATATATACAGATGTCATTACAGGGTTATGCTAGAGCACGTAGTATAATCATGTTCCTCCCTGATGGTGCGGGTTTTAGTCATATCATAGCAGCTAGATTAGTGAAGGGTCAGCCCTTATTGTTTGAGGAATTCCCGTATAGAGGATTCTTCACTACATTCTCATTAGATGCTATTGTTACTGATTCAGCAGCTGCAGCATCAGCTTTCGCAACAGGTTTTAAAGTTAAAAACCGTATGCTTTCAACAACACCTGATGGAAGATCTTTAAAGACTATATTAGAGGTTGCTAAGGATCTCGGTAAATCTGTAGGTCTTATTACGACGAGTGAGGTTGTCGATGCTTCTCCTGCAGCACTTGGAGCTCATGCTAAGAGTAGGGATATGTATAATGAGATTGCTGAACAGTACATAGGTAAAGTTGATGTGATATTAGGTGGAGGGAGGAGGTATTTCCTCCCGAAGTTGTTAGGTGGGGTAAGAGATGATGGGAAGAACTTAGTAGAGTTAGCGAAGAAACTTGGTTATGAATATGTTGAGAATAGAGAGGAGTTATTAAGTCTGGACTTATCGAAAGTTGATAAGCTTTTAGGACTCTTTGAATGGGAGGATTTACCTTATGAGATAGATCGTGTTAGAGAGTATTATGCTGAGGTACCGAGTCTTGCAGAGATGACTGCTGTAGCTATAGAGATCCTAAGTAAGGATCCTGATGGGTTCTTCCTATTTGTAGAAACTGAAGTCACAGATGAAGCTGCCCACGATAATGATATCGCAAGTGTTGTTTACGACTTATTAGCACTTGAGAAAGCTGTAAGAGTAGCATTAGACTTTGCTGAGAAGAACCCAGACACACTCATAATAGTCTTAGCAGACCATGAAACAGGAGGTCTTACAATAACATCTAAATTTGATGCTAATAAGATAAGATTTATAAAAGCTTCTGTAGGTTATATGACTGATTTAATAGTTAAAGGTAAAAACATAACTGAAGTATTACTAGACTATACTGGTATAGTACCTACGATGGATGAAGTAAGTAGAATAGAGAAAGCAGTTAATGACTATTTACAAGGTAAATTAACTTTCAGAGGAGTTATACGGGTCATAAGTCCAATAATAAATAAGTATGTTGGAGTGATATTCGCGTCAACAGAACACAGTGCAGAACCAGTACCAATCTTTGCGAAAGGTCCTAATGCAGAATTAGTTAAGAATGTGAAAGATAATACCGACGTATTCCACTTCATGCTAACTGCTTATCTAGGTAAACCAAGTACGCCCTTAATGACGTGGTCGATCATTAGGATTACTACATCTTATAAATAAAAATATTTTTATTAATATCAACTCATATTTAATTGTTAATAAGTTAATATTTAGCTTACTAAAGTTCTCTACTTCTAATAGCCTTACAACCCGTTGTCTTCGAGAACCTTTTCGATGTTAAGAAGCGGAGGTTCACGGAGAGCAGGATAGCTAACAGGAAGATATCTAGGTCTACAAAGAGAAAACTACTGCAGCACGCTATAGCGATGTCATTGAAATATGGATTGCTGTAGTACAGTTTAAGGATAGTAGGTATGGTGAGTATGTAGGTAAGGGATCTGAATATGAAACTATAGCTGCTTTAGGTTCATTCCTACTCAACCCTAACTTAGTATCGATAATTAAAGCTAATGAACTATGTGATAAGTTCGGTATCGATACTATATCTACTGATGAGGTTATTGCTTGGGCTATAGAAGCTTATGAGAAAGGTATTATAACTAAGGAAGATATAGGGGGTATTGAATTACGATGGAGAGATCCTGACATAATAATGAAGCTTATTGAATTATCGGTACTAAGGAAGGAATTGGTATGTTATTAGCTGAGGGTGTTAGGAGGGCTTCTGAGAGAGTAGGTAGAGGTTCTGAGAATTCTCTACAAATGTAAAAGGTTTAGAAGTACCTATGCATCACGCTAGACTCTATAAATCTTTAGGATTATCTTACACAACATCAAATAGAGGTGCTTGCCATCTTCAAGGTATGCCTATGCTTGTTGAAAGATTGATCTTACTACCAGAGTATTGTATTAACGAACATCCGAGAACAGTAGATGATAGAGTAACTACAGTCATCATACATCAGGATATATGTGCTTTTACTTATTCAGCAATATTATGTAAGTTCGGTATCTTCAGTATAGTAAGTTTCGAACATATAGCTAAAGTATGGAATGCTATAACAGGTATGAATCTTACACATGAAGACTTACTGACTATTGGTAGGAGAGTATGGTACTTAGAGAGATTCTGAACTATATGATGGAACTTACTAATAAAGATGATACACTACCTGAGAGGTTTATTACGGAGCCATTAGATGAAGGTCCTGCTAAAGGGTTAGTATGTGATGATTTTAACGAAATGTTAAGAAAGTTCTATATTTTAAGAGGTTTAGAAAGTATTGATGATCTACAATTAAAACTTAAGGAATTTATTAGTAGAAATCAGTAAAGTAAGGTTATATTGATTATGAGGGTGAAAGTTAGTTTTTACTTCATAAAATATTTAGATTAGAGAGTGATAATTACGTAATTGATAATTTAAGTGAGGATATAACTATTGCTGAGTTCGTAAAAAAAGTTAGGTAAGGAGTTAAAATCGGAAGTAATACAGAAACTACTTACAGAAAGTAGTGGTAGAGGACTTCTAATACTTATAAACGGTACTATAATTAACGACTTAAACACAACATTTAAATCTATTAAGAACTCTTTTAAAGAATCTAAGGAGTTTGAAATAACCATCACACTATTCCTTGAAGGTGGTAGTATTCCACTAAACTCTATAAGATGTTAAGTACTTTAATGAAGTAATTATTAATGCTTCTAGAATGTTTCAATTACTTCCTCCTAACACTTATTCATATCTACACAGGCTATAGTTTTAACAATACCTAATACGATACTGTGGTTTCGTAACTCCTTCTCAGCTATTAATATAATGCTATATTTAAGCTTTGACTACTCTAGTTATTAACTCTAACCACTTACTCATACCTTAGGTTAACATTATGGTAAGTCATAATAGGTTAAAACTTCATTATTATTCTCAATCACATACCTCATCAGGTTATCACTAAGTTTGATAGACCTCATAAAGCTCAACAGTCATGAAGTTATCCACAGTATGAACTCTCATAATCTTAGGTGTAGTGTGTATTCTATCTTAGAGTTATGATAACTAGCTGATTTGTAGGAGTTGAAGTATTATAGATCTAGTATTCATAACATATACTATCTTAAGTGTGTATGAGTAAGAAGATGAATATGAGGAAATTAAGTAAAATTAGTAACTTATTTCTGAAGGTACTTACTAATCATAGGAATTACTCATCAAATAATATAAGCTTAATACTTAAGATATACGTGTTGAGAAACGCTCTTTAGAGTACATTAGATTTCTTCTATAGTGATTTTGATTTAAAATTAGTGAGTTTATTACAGTAGTATGTAGGGTATAGATGTTTGAGGTGATTTTAGTATGTCTGTGAGGAGGGTAATACTTCGTTTTGCTGATTTTACTATTGAGTTTGTTGATAGGGATAGGGGTATTAAGCAAGTTAAGGAGTGGGTTGAGGGTGTAATTACTCAGCCGATAGTTGTTTTCGGTCCTGAGGGTTGTGGTAAGAGTGCTTGGCTTAGACAAGTAGCTGAGGTTTTGAGGGGGTATGGATTTGATGTTATCTATGTAGATATTCTTCATAAGGATTATACTACCTACACTGATGTTAAGGAGGTTACTGAGAGGATTTCAGATGTTATAGCTGATGTTACTGGTTTAGCACAGATTAAGTTAGCAGACTTAGTTATTATCTTAGCTAATGAGTTGTTAAGGAAGTGGAGGAAGAGGAGGATTGCCTTACTAGTAGATGAGGTTTTCCAGGGTATTGGGTTAGATAAGGCTGAGGTCTACGTAAAGACTCTCCTAAACCTTATTGAGTACCCACCAGCTGAGTATGAGAAGGTTATAGCTGTTGTAGTAACGAGTGAGGGTATTACGAGACAGAGGATAGGTAGGCATAGGTGGGCAGAGATTAGACCTATATGGAATATGAGTAGGGAAGGTTTTAAGGAGCTTTATGAGAAGATCCCACAACTTAAACCAGACTTTGAAGATATTTGGAGGTTATGTGGTGGTAATCCAAAAACACTTACACAACTCTATAAGTTTAGATGGTCTGTAGAATACGTAGTTAAAGACATAATCATCTCCAGAAACCTCCACACATTCATAGTATCTCTAACTAATGATGAGAAGAAATGGCTTTCTGAAGCTATTGAAGATCCAGACACCCTACTACAGAGAGATAGGATATTGCTCCTAAATAAGTTAGTAGAGTTAAACATGATTGTAAATGGTATCACATATAGAGATCCTGAATTATGGATTGACGAACCACCACCAGAAATAGACCTTGAAATAGGTATTGGGAAGTACGTAGCCTGGCAAACACCACTACATAGAGAAGCTATTAAGAACATCCTATTAGAACATTAATCTTCATTTCCTGCCCTCATTAACTCCACCAACACTAAATCATATAACAATACGTTAAGGCATACTAAAATCTACTATGTGGCTCCAGAATTATAAGAATGTTAAGGAGGATCCGATAGTATTATTAAGACAGTAAGTAATCATTAAAGGTATTAACCTCCTATTTAGTATAGATTAAACCTGTTATGAGACCCTGGCAGTATGAAGAATGTGCCTGACCCATGATAAAGATTAAATAATATTACTTGAATAATGATTGCCGGTAATGTCTTACCCAAGAGTTTTCAAATTTTGTTAATACCTCTCTAAATAAATCCCTCACAAATACCTGCAATTAAAGAACCTACAGTAGCTAAGTACAGTAATGTAGGTAGTGATAATGTCCTAAGAAGAAGAACGTCACCACCAAATACTAATGAGAATACGTAGTTAAGGGGGAAGAACGTAATTACTAACCCAACGATAATAGATATAGAGAATAGTGATCTATCCCGTAAACTACCAATGATTTTCTTAATAACTTCACCCTCATTCTTAAGGAACACGTATGCTAAGTATGTGAAGGAAATATCGTAAATACTCCATAAGTATGGTCCATAAAAGAAGATATAGTATGTTGGATTAGTAATAAATACCTTAAACTCAATTAAAACTATTACAACTACTGGAGTTAAAAATATTATTAAATACTATAGGTAAGATACTAAGAATTGAGATATGTGAGAAAGGTACACACAATCTCAAACCCTTCTAACGTATGGTGAGAAAATTTATAACTATACATTAAGAATAAATCTATAAATTCATTAGCATACACGTCTTATCAACAATAGATGTCTCATTTAATGGTGTAAAGATAGTGATGGATAATTATTTTTAACGTAATTCTTATTGTAATATAATAATGTTTAATTTCTATTGATATCATAATTATGGAAACCTTAACATCTGCCGAATTTTACCGCTGCCTACAATACTTTTAATTAGTTGTTTTAACTGACATATGCTTAGTGATCATCAATTTATTAATGATCATCCTGAGGGGCTTATTGATGTTCCCAATAATGTTTATTATGCTGTCAAAAATATCCATTATCTATGCCATATAATATTAATTATCACAAAATTATAAACTAATTATACGTGAAAAATATATTAGTTAGTTAAAATTAACATATTCTAGATGTGAGAGTGTGAAATATCTTAGATCACCGCTTTCGCAGTTTTTATGGAACTTTATCAAGGAACTTTTATCATCATCAGATCCTTCAAGATGTAAGGACTTTGTTCATGAGTTGCTTAAATGTACTTGTCATGTTGCAAGAGTTCGAAGCATAGCATATGCTGCCGGTTATTGCGCGTATTATGCTAGGATGATTGAAAAAATGGGTGTATTTGAAGTTATATCTTCAAGTATTTCAGGCAAAGGTAAAATTCTACATCACATTCTCGCATCTGCTACTCAGAGGCTTTTCTTAAATCATACACTAGGTGAAATTTTCGAAACCGAAGAGAAACTCGTTAAGCAAGCAGTTGATTTCGCTGTAGAGGACTTAAGACCAGATATTGACGAGAAAGTAAAAAACGAAGCTATTAATATGATGAGGAAACTTCTTAACGCACTCTCACGAGCACAAATAAAAGGGGTTATCTCTTTTGATTCTAATATGAAGTTATTCCCAATAGTAGAACAGGAATTTATAGACTTTGACGATCACATGTACGGTGCTCCTGATTTAATATTAGAGGATTTAAATGGTAAGAAGGCTTTTGTTGTTGAATGGAAAAGTTATGAAGTTGGGAAGGGCAGATGGAATGATGTAGATATAGCACAAGTAGTGGCATACGCTATTATGGAATCAAGAAGATTAGGCATTAAAGAGTTGAGAAATGTTCTCAAAGCTATTTTGGGTGTGGATATAGATACCATGAAGAGAATGGAAGAACTTGTGAATAAGTGGAAAAAGATTCAAGAAAATTCTCCGGAAACTATACAGATTCAGAGAGAACTTTACGAGTTAGTATCTAAGGCTTTAGATAGTGCCAAGAAAGAACTCCGTGTCTTGCCACTTATTATTAGTAGTAGCAAGAGTTATCCTCCACATCCCATAATGTATAGGGGTATCAATAAGGTCGTAAATCATGCAAAAAGGTTTATTAAATTATATAATATGATAAAAGGAGTTATAATAGCTGCCGAACATTTAACGCTACAACTAACAAATGCTGAAAGAGTATTAGCTGAGATAAGGGGTCAGAGCTTAAATGATATAAGAAACGAGCTTTATGAGAGTTGCAAGAGTTATGAAGGATACTTAGCATTTAATTACACACCCTGTAGATTCTTACATTGCGGTAAACCGAGAGAACAAAGAACATGGCCTTGTAGAACTAGAAACGGAAAACTCTTTTGTCCATTTGCAGGTGCGAACGAAGCGTGTAATTTTTACTTTGGACGTAGGGAGAAAGAGGACTTTGAGGTTCTTATGTGGAGACTTAGGTATAAGGTATTTGAAGAGAAAGAACATAGTCTCGCAAACTATAAAGCTATGGATATTTTGCTTAGAAATTTTAGCTTATCATGGCTGTTCGATGATACTATTAAGAATGTGTGCAAAGGTTTCGTAGTTGATATAGCTGGAGAAACAGCACATATAGAGCGTAATAAAAGTGTATTGTTTTATGTGAAAATTAAGAGAGGAGGTGAAGAGTTAGGCAAATTCCGCTTTGATATCATTACATTAAATGACGTAATCGTAGAGGATGAAGAAGAATCTCTTATAGTCAAGAGAAAATTAAGAGAAATAGAGATTGAAAGGGGGATCATAGGTACTGTGAAGAAGTCTGTAGTTGCATATATCGTACAACCTCAGCTTATATCACCACTTCTCTCAATAAACACATTCCTTATGGTTAAAGATAGCGATCTTGATAAAGATGAAATAATCTACTATCTTTATAGTCCATCAGTAGTTCTTTATAATAATCTTAGACTATTCAAATACTATATTGAAAATATAAGGAATAATAATGCACCGGCAAGACTATTGCTTTTTGAAGCACCTGCAAATCTTACAATAATGGAGTTGAGGGCAATTGATGTATTACATAGGTATATCGCAACAATTAAGATGGGAGAAAGTATGGAAAGGATGAAGATTGTAAATGAGCTCGGACTCTCTAGCAATGAGCTTGATAAGGAAATTGAATTAATTAATGAGGTGTTAAATGAAAGTTATGCTAAGAAAGAAGAGTTAGAAGGAAAGAGTATTCCACTATATGACATCTTAAAGAAATTGCTTGAAAGAAGTTCTTAGGGATGAATAGAGATGGATGGCGGCATCAGCTTAAATGATCTTTTAGAAGAAGCTAAAGTATTAAACCCTTTTCTTAATATTCAGCTAGATAATACACAATCGCAAGGCGTTGACAGCATTATAAGTGTTCTAAAACATGGTGGAATGAGTGTAGGGGTAGGACCACCAGGTACGGGAAAGACAGCGATATTTAATTTTGTACAGAAAGAGATATTTGATGAACTTGATAAAGACGAAGTAATAGTATATATAGCACCCACTAATAGGCTCGTAGAAGAATGTGCGGTAAGAACGCTCTCCTATTTACTTATTAAGGGTTTTGAAGAAAGAGATTTAAGAAACCTTATTCGAGCTTATGGTTCAAGATTTAAAGCCGAACCTTTTAAAGAACATGTTAAAATAGTATTCACAACACCTTACCAACCGGGAGCATTAAAAAGTTTATACAATATGAAGAGAATTGTACACTTAATGATCGATGAAGCTAGCACAACACCTTTGCATAAACCATTTATTGATCTTGCTATGTCCATGGTTAATGTAATTAAAACTGGACATATAGATTGGCTTTCTTCCTTTAGTGTGATCGGAGACCCTATGCAAGCAGTAACCGAGGAGTTTAAGCTACAAGAAAAATTTAAATTCCTTATTGTAGGGCGGGTACTTATGGAATCTATACCTCAGAATGAAAGAGATATTATAAGAGAAGATCCACCAAAAATATTTGAACTGTCTAAGAAGTATATCTCTTCATTAGGAGTGAAATACTTCTTTTTAGACAATACTTATAGAATTCCTAGGCCTACAGAATATCTTGTAAGCATTCCATTTTACAATGGTATGTTAAAGGGTGTTGAAGATTTTAAACTAAGATTAAGAAATATTAAGCAGGAGACACCAACCCTTACATCTAAGATTTTGAGCAGATGTAAACATATTAATAATAAAATTAAAGATACCCTTGATAATGCCTTAGATTCACAAATACCCATAGTTTATTTAAGGGATACGGGTCCTGCATACACATACAAGGTACAGCAATCAATAAAAACAGGTAGAAGACCTCCAGAAATAGAGGAGGTAGATACCTTTAGAGCTAGTTTATCATGCAATATTGCAGCTTACCTTCTCTCATCAACAGTAAGTTGGATAAAGTTAGAAGTATTGACACCTTACGTGGAAATGAAGACTCAAATACAGCTAGGTTTAAGACAATTAATAGGAGAAGAACTAGAACAAAAATTAAGACATCGTGTAAAAGTATCAACAATTCATTCAGCATTGGGTTCCGAAGCTGATATAATCATCGTTACAATGGGCAAAGAATATAAGGGTGAGAGTGGTGCTGAGACCATATACTTCCAAACACCTGAACTCGTTAATGTTCAATTCTCTAGGCACCGAAGGTTCTTAGTAATTATTGGAAATATTGAGAGGTTGGTGAAGGACTTCGAAAAAGTTGAATATGCTAAGAACATAACAAAAGTAAACGAGGCCTTAAATAAGTTGCACCAAGAGGGATTGATTCTCAGATTGGATGTTAGTAAGTAAGGACTCCTAAAAGTTCTCATAATATTTGAGATGCTATTTTGATATTTTATTATTAATTAATTTATTTTGAGGTTCCATCTGATCCTAGTTTGCGATTTAAAATTTTTCTATTCTTAGTTTCTCAATCTTATTGTTTATAAAACATTTTAAAATAAACTATAGTATTTTATGGTGATATTATGTATCCATACCCTTCTCCACCAGTAGATATATATACATTCATCAGGCAAAACTTAATTGAACATGTTTTATGTAGTTTTAGTGGCGGTAAAGATAGTCTTGTTGCTACTCATCTAGTACACAAGCTTTTAAGAGGTTATGGAGTCCCTATTGAAGTGGTTTTCGTTGATACAACTGTAGGTCTGCCTATAGTGAGAAAATATGTCGAAGAAGTTTCAAAACTCTACAGTTGGAAATTAGTAATTATATCACCGGAAAAGAGTTTCTTTGAAATAGCATCTAGACAAGGCATGCCAACACCAAAGATAAGGTGGTGTTGTAGATGCCTAAAGCTAATACCTTTACTCAAGTATGTAGCAAGTTTACGTAAACAAAGGGTTCTATTTATTACCGGCCTCAGGAAAAGTGAATCATGGAGAAGATCTAAGATGAAAGGCTTTTTCCACAGACAATACAAAGATGTTGAGATCTTCTACATAGACCCTATAATAAATTGGAGTAGTGATGATGTCGAGAGATATATTATAGAGAACAACCTAATGATAAATCCTACGTATAAATTGATAGACTTTAGCGGAGAATGCTTCTGCGGTGCGTTCACAAAACTTGAACATCTAATTAAAATCGCTAAGTATTATCCAGAATTTATAGAAAGGTTCAGGATTTTAGAAGAATCATGGAGAAACGGGAAATTTAAGGGAAAGAATTATAAGGTATTCTATGCTGAAGGGTTAAAATTAAGCGTAGATGAATTATTAAAATTCGCTCAAAGTAACTATGAAGATAACTAAAATGATATTAAGTTAAACTTAATAATTCAAATAAAGATAGGCTTCGGTACGAATTTAGGAAAAGAACTTATTAATTATAATAGTAACTGTCTCTACATGTAAATTAAATTCAAAATCATTAAGTAAACAAATGTTTTCAGGACATATGGTAGCATAAAGATATTTGAGATTAAAGAATTAGGTGATTTATCTAATTTATCTATCAAAATTAGTTAATGAGTTTGTAGGGTTAATCATCAATAACTTAGGAAACTTTAACCTTAAATATCAAGGCGAGCTTTACTGCTTAACTA
>Ga0071330_1065905_pt1 | contig 56298 bp, 40 predicted proteins | sample GBScel77sediment_FD_63802 | JGI IMG/M metagenome (GOLD analysis project Ga0071330, IMG submission 63802) | Hot spring sediment microbial communities from Great Boiling Spring, Nevada - Cellulolytic enrichment Sediment 77C v2 (version 2) | ecosystem: Environmental > Aquatic > Thermal springs >...
TATAAACGCAAAGGACCGCTTCCCCGCCATATCCCTGTAGTGGTCACCCAGTGAGCCAAGAAGCCAGCAAGTGGTGGGACGAAACAGGTGACTGCAAATCGTAGGAGCGTGATGTTTAACCCGACAAAGGCTATCTCCATCGGGTAGCGTGTCAGCGACCAAAGTTGCCATGCTGTCAAGTAAGCGACGACGGTGCCAAGCCCTGCTCCTGACCTCAAAAGGAGCATCGCAATGGGGAAACTTGTGTATGGACCGCCGGGCGTTAACGCACCAGCAACGCAACCGATAGCAATTCCGCGCCATCCTGACTCAGCAGCGAGCCACTTTTGAACCCACGATGGTGGCACGAGGGTTTTGATGAGCCCTTCGCACATGAAAGCGCAAAGAATGATGGGCAACATGGTCAAAAGTGTTTTGCCGCTGCTTTTCAAAGCCTCAACGGGGATTCCTTTCGTCTTCCAGACTGCAAGCCCGAACAAAAACGCTGTCACTGCAATCATCAAAGCATTGCTGAGCCACATCCCATCCTCACCCCGTCTCAAATTCGCTATGCCCTTACAAGCCACAAAGCAGCATGGTCGCTGAAGGGTGCTTTGAGGGTTCGTTTAGAGCCACCATTGACCTTCCCGCCATCCACAATCGTCCCGTCAACTGGGTGAATCCATGTGACTTTCAGCGTCCCTTTGACAGGCGATAAATCAACAGTCACTTCGCTTCCTTCCGGCAAATAGACGACATATTCCCTGCCCGGATTTGCGAGGCAGTATTTCGTGGACGCAATGTCAGGCATCGGTTGCATCTCAGCCAAATTGATTTTATCGGCGATACTTTTTGTCACTCCCATCGCCTTGCGGATTTTCTCCGACCCGGGAATATCTCCGCGACTGTCCCTTGTCAAGTGAGCGATTCTGTCCATGAAAATTGGGTTATGCCCGCGTGTGAAACTTTTCCAGACCCATCGCTCGTCTCCTCCTTCGCCCCAAATGTGGTCGGTGTCAAGGATGGAGACCTTTCGCCAAATCGCTTCAACGGGGCGAGGGTCAGACTTTAATTCGCGCCACTCCCGCGAACCGGGAGAAAACCAGTCTGCTGGGCTCGCAAGCATCTCGTCGTTTGCCTCGCGACCGTGACCGGTCAACCCAACTGGATGCTGCTTCGGCTTCGTTGCTTCGTATTCCTTGACGAACCCAACGATGAACCAATCCCACTCCTTTGTCCCGCCCTCGTTTATGACCTCAAACAGAACATTGTCAAGGTCGTTCAGGGTGTCAATGACTCGTTTGATGTAAGCCAGCAACAACTTCCTCGCAGCGACGACCTTTGGGTGGTCGCTCATCGTCACGAGGTCAGTCCCTTTGCCATCGCCGTCTGCGTCCCCGTCTATATCGTTGATGTTGTTGTCGCGATGGAAGGGGTGCCTTCCCCATTCGCTTGGGACATCAAAGTTGCCGCCGACAAAGAACATCACGGAGACATAAATGCCTCTTTTCGCTGCCGCTTCAACTCTCTCGCGAAGCCGCTTGAAGTAAGCGTCGTTGAATTTTGTCAGGTCAAACTTTGGCTTGCCATCGCGAGCCAACCCAGGACCAGTGCGCAGCCAAGGGTGAGGGCGAATTTCGTCAAAAATCCAAGCACTTGTTGACTGCCACGACCACACGCGGATGAAGTTGTGGTTGTGTTGGGCGAGAAAGTCAAGGTAGGCGTTGAAGTCAAAAGTTTTGCCCGCAAAGCCATCTTGCAAGTTCGTCCAACTGTGAGAACCTGTCAAGTAAATCGCTCTCTTCCCGTCGTCGGTGAAGTAGCGGGGATTTTTCGGGTGAATTCGGAGCGGTCCTTTGAAAGGAGATTTGGGTGCACGGGCATTTCCAGTCTCACTGCAAGCGATTTTCCAGCCAACCATCCCTGCCAACCCGTTCAAAAACTCCCGTCGCTTCATCTCACTCTCTCACCCTTTTGGCTGAGACCAAACAGCAACGCAGACCTGAGCATTTTTGACGGTTCAGCAACCGTCCTTAAGGAGGCGATTTGGGTTGGGACACTTTCACGGGCTAATCGTCAAAGTGACGACATTTCGGACTTGAGTCCCCATCTCGTCTTTTGCGACCAACTCGCATAGGTAAGTGCCTGCAGGGAGTGGCAAGCCCTCCTGACCTCGCCCGTCCCAAAGGATTTGCCATCGCCCAGATTGCATCGGTTGGTCTTTAGCAATCACTTTCACAACACGACCTGTCAGCGAGCGGATAGTCACAGTCAAGTTTGCTGGAGCAGTCAAAGTGCCTTGAATGAGCGCTCCCCTTGAACCTCTCAGCGGCACTGCACGGACCTCGACTATCCGGAGAGGCGAGCGGGATGTCTCAGCAATCAACTTGAACTTTCTTTGAGGCGTGTCCATCTTGAATCGGTAGGCGCTAACCGAGCGAAGTGAAAGGACTTGCCCTGTAGCCACATCAACCAACCACAACCTGACCGATGACGGGACTGAATGCAAGTTGCTCCAAGCCAAAGTCAACTCTTGCCCGCTGGGTTCATCAGTTTCAACAACTAACTCCCACACAACCCGCTCACCCGCGGGTCTCATGTCCACAGCGAGAACTTCTGGCGATCTCTTTCGCCAGTTTTCGGTCACAAAGAATGCCCGAACCGAAGCGTTCATCGGTAGAGGTGGCATTGGGATGTCGTTTGCATCCCATCCCTTTTGAGCGTCATTTGCGACCCCAAACTCCAGCAACTCGCTGCCCGCAGCAAGACTTCTTTCTCCCGTCAGGACTTGAAGGCGAACTGACCAAAGTTTTCGAGGCGATGCCAACTTGCTCGTTGACTGAACACTGACTGGTGGTGGGAGAATCAACTTGACCGTCCTACCTTGCGTGTCAACCCTTAACCAGTAGGCTTCAAAAGGTTGCAGCCAAACTTGGTCTCCCGTCAGCACATAGTAACTGCCGAACTTAAAGGGTTGTGTCGGGTTGGGGGTGTAGCCAATAGGTGGCGACAAAATGTAGCCTCCCGCAATCGCTTCCGCCAGGCGATATGTTTGGCTTCCGACTTGAACTTGCACTGAGTTCCAAAGGATTGGGGCGGGGAAGGGATTGGCAATCAAGTTCCAACCATTTTGCAAGGTCACGGCATAGGGGAAATCGGGGTCTAAAGAAATCCCGTCGCCGTCCAGTTTCGTTTCTCTGTCAAACCTGGCGAAGTAGCCCAGACCTGCGGGTGGGGTCGGAACGCCTGAGTTGAGCGGGTAAAAGGAAGCCCTCTGGTCACCAGTGCCGTCTCGGTTGAAAACAGCCCAAACACCTACCCATCGGGCAACTTTTTCTGGCAGAACTTGCCAAGACTGTCGCTGCTCCGCACTTGACAGCCACAACGGGATGCTGAAAGTCCGAACTCCAGCAGTAGCAGTTGGAAAGGCAACTTGGAAGATGAATGTGTAAGTGTCCGAGTTACCCGCCTTATCGGCTACGGTCACGGAAAGGGAATGGCTTCCCTCGCTCAATTGCGGAGCGTTGATTTTCAGCCTTCCCGTCGCTTCATCAAACTCAAAATTCGTTAAGGGTGCACCATTGAGGAAAACTCGCCTGACAGAATTTGAGTCCAACCCGGCAGCGCCTTGGTCTTCAACCTTCAGTAGCAAAATGGGACGGGCGATTAAAACGGGTTGCCCCTGAGCAGGGAAGACCATCTGGACAACTGGCGGACTTGTGTCAACTTGCAGCGCCTTCAGAAACTGTCCCCACTTCGTCGTCCTCGCAAAATCGTTGGCGTTCAAATAACGCTCGTCAAACTGGCTTGGGTCGGGAAAGTAAATAGCAATCCCGTAAGCGTTGCTGACATCCAAGTCGTAACCGCTTGCATGGGCTTCATACAGTAACGCTTTGCCCTGTCCTGGTCCATGCAAATCCATTACTGCTTGTGCTGCCTGCCTAACTTCAGCGTCGTCCACATTCTCAACCAGCAACTTGCAGTAGTGATACAGGTCGCGGTAAATCGTCTCGCTGAAGGTCTGGGTTTGTCGCCTCAAGTTCAAAAACAGGTTGCCGAATTGATTGATTTTGCGCAGCAAGACTTGAGCGAGGGCATCAACCTTTTGCACATACGACGGGACGGCGCTCTGGTTGTAAACGGCAATAGTCACCGCGCTTCCCGCACCGTTGGTTGGCTGTCCAGGTCGGTAACTGTCAATGTAGTGCTGAACGAACCTTCGCAGGAACTCTTCGGTGCTGATACTTGGGTTTTGATACAACTCCCAGAGGAAACGGTCGTAGGGGTAGCCGTCGTTTGGTTCGGAAAGTTGAGAGGCAATCAGGTAGCGACAAGCATCGCGCAGTTGGTAAGCGATTTCAATTTCGCTCATCTCGCTGGCGTCCAAACCGACGATGTCAAAAGGTCGCCCCAAAACTTGGATTGCCTCTGAAAACGCCTGCTTCGTCTCGTCTTCGCTCAAGAAGTCGTTAAGGGTGTCGGTGAACATCATGCCTCTGAAGGGTAGCAAACTCAAGCCGCGAAACGGTCTAACGCCAGCGCCGTGATCGGAAAGGATAACAAAGTATCGGTCGGCAGGAAAGTTTTGAATGCCCCAAATCAGAAAATCCCTGAGCACCTCAGGGTCACCCATGTTCTTTTTGCCCAAGTCGGCAATCAGTTGGCTGCGAATGGTGTGGTTTGGTCGGGTTGAAAAGTCTGGCGGGAAAGCCTCTTGAGGGTCGCGAGTGACATAGTAGCGGCGAGTCGTTGTCCAGTTGTCATTGCTCGCATCGTAACGGGGCGAACGGTCCAACTGGACGACGATGTTTAGCGTCGGACCGCTGCCAATTCTCTCCATCTCGTTGAAGTCCTTGATAAGGGCTTCTTCAAGGTCGTTATCGCCTGCCTGATAAACCAGCACTGTCCATGCCTTTTTGGGTTGGGGCAAAGTGACTTGGGCTGCAACTAAGGTTGTCAACGCACAAACCAAAGCCAGTATCATCAAACGGATGGCGCGCATTTGCTCATCCTCCTTTGCTGATGTTACTTTCATTGCCCATTTACCCACCCCGCAACTTGTCGCAACATTTAAGCCTGCCTCATCTTAGCACAAAGCCAAACAGCATGTCGCTTGAAGCGTCACCATATTAGACGACCAAAAGCAAACTGTTGGCGGAGGTAGTGTCCCAAAATGCTCTGGCTTTTCGTGACTTTGGGGCTAATGTCGTGCTTGGGCAGCGAGGGCGAAACTTTAACGGTGCGTGAACCGATTGTCGGCAAAATATCGGCAGGCGAAACTCTCAAATTCAGACTGACGCTTCCCAAAGGTCAACGCACCTCAGTGAACTTAATGCCTTTGGACGGAGATGCCGATTTGTTTGTGCTCCTTCTGCCAATCACTTCAATCAACCAAACGCCTTTCAAGTCCACAAATGTTGCCTTGCAAGTTGAGCGGGTGATTTTGCCAGCGCAGCCTAAAGAGACGGAAGCCGCTGTTTGCGTCGTCGGTGTGACGGAAACTCAATTCGTCCTTTCGGTCCGTTGGACGAAACACAAATTCGCCGTTGAGCCTTCAAAGACTGCCCTCGCCGACATTGAATGGCAGGAAGTCTCTTTTTCCGAGAGCGCAATCTTGGGGGCGTTGACCGTCGCAAACAAAACTCCAACATGGTTTGAAGTGACTGTCAAGTCTGTTGGCATTGATGCAAGCAAAATGAATTTGCCGGCATCTTTCGTGCTCGGACCGAAAGGGAAAAGGTATCTCGGTTGGGTTGCGTTGAAGCCCGACTCGCAAATCGTCGTCACCTTCCAAAGGACACCCAAAGCGGATGCTTTCCTCATTGCCGATTGCGTGAGCCGACTCGTCGCAGGGATCGGGATTTCGCCTGAAATTGACATTGCCATTGACGACTTGATGCCAAACTTGAAGCCACTGCTTGCGGTCGCTCAACCGTTGAGGGAGGGAGATTGGAAGCGAGCAGGGACAATGCTCATCGCTACTTTAAGGCGCAGCCCTCAAACTTTGACGGCACTTCACAATTTCCTTCAACGAACAGGCATCCGCCTGCCACGCGATGTCTTTGGAAGCCGTATCGCTTCAGGCTTCGGAGCAATCTCAGCCGTCATCTCAGCCATGTCAGCAATCAATCTGCCCAAACAGGAACGAATCGTCTTGACAGTTCGCTAACCGCTTCCCTTTTGCCTAATTGCATTCAACCTCTGCCGACCGAAGTAGCAGCGGTAGGCTTCTTGGATGAGGCTCTCTTCAATGCTGCCGTCTCGCCTGATGCGGATGATGCCTCGGTTGCTGTAGTAGTGAAAGTGCCAGCCAAATCGGTCAAAGATGCGGAAGTGGTCAAGGAGCATCGTGATGGCGCATCGGTTGGCATAGATGTCTTCTTCAGTCTGCTCAAATCCTCCGAATTCGCCGAGATGAATCGGTGCGCGATGGTCTACGCTGAACTTGAAAGCAGGCAACCAACGCTCAAGCAGTGTCCGAATGTCAACTCGCTCGTTTGGGTATCTTGGCATCAGCCGATACTCGTAGTCGTGGAAACTGTAGACGGTCAATGGGTCACCCGTCGGCTCAAGGTTCGCAAATGCCGCTTCTGGATACGGTTGAGCGCTTGGTCCCCAAGGTGCGATGACTTCGGCGTAAATCAGGTGCGTCTTGTCAACTTCGCGAATGGCTTTTGTGATGCGACGGAGTAGCGCATTGTAGGCTCTTGGTTCTCGTGTCTCAGGCTCATTCAACAAGTCGTAAGCGACAGCATCTGGAGGCAAGTCTTTGCATAACTGCGCCAGTTTTCGGTAATGCTCAACGACATCCTCAATCCACTTCTCGTCCACATTGAAAACATGTTGCAGCCCTCGTTCAACGCACCAACGAACGAGTTGCATCGCAGCGTCATCGGTTCGGTTATGTTGCGGTCGGAAACTGTTTGCCCCCGTTCGCTTGATTAGGTCAAGTTCTGTCAAGTTACCTGGCACCCCAATGTCTGTCGGTCCAAAGCAGAAGGCTGTGAAACCTCCAAACCGCTTGAACGGGTGGATGGGAACACGATAAACGATGACATCGTTCCCAACGACGGCGATGTGGTCACCCCAAACTCCCCACGAACCGAGAACTTTTGCCTCGCTGAGAACACTCAAGCCGGGATAACCTTTGAGCAACCCGTAACTCGCCAACGGTGGAAGCGGCGCCAATTTGAGCGGCTCAGTCCTCCATTCGTCCTGAAACTCCCAGTAGTTGTAAGCGTTGGCGACAATGAGGGCATGAGGGTTTTCGGGATCACGAACGAATGCTTCGCTGAAAGTGACAGGATAGCAAAGCAACGCCTGCGACCACAACCGACACTGCTGGATGTATTGGGCAACTTCAGGTTCATTGAGTGGTGTTCTGGTCATTACCTGAGCCATCCTCAAGAACCCACGCCATTCTTTCAGCGGCTTCAAAACGAACAAGCGAGCGCCTGGCTTGTCAAAAGTGACCGTGACAGCGGTTGTCCCTTTCTCGCTCCGCTGAAAAACAACCTTTGTTGGCATCTGCAGGAAAACCAATTGGACAGGCAAATCTCCTCCACGAGATAAGTCGCAAACGAGAAGTATCCAGTTTTCGTTCATGCGACCGTGTTTCGTTCGGTCGTAAACTGTCCCGTCAGGTTGCGGTCTCAAACTCTGCACTTTGCCGTTAAGGACAACCCAAGCGCAAACAGGTGTTGTGTCGGCAGGTTTCTGGTAAACTCGCAAAGGTTTCAGCGTTTCCCATCCAACGAGGGTGAATTCCGTTCCCTTGACAGTCACGAGCGCTGCGGGCGAAAGCGGGCTGGCGAAAACAGTTGCGGGCGTTGTGATGCGTAGTCCCCAACGGCTTATGTCGTTGTCCAAAAGCGCTGTCGTGTCAAACCAGCCGAACTTGTTTTCCAAACCCCAGTTGAGGTCGTTTATGACTAATGCCTTGTCCACATCGGGATGGCGCAAGTCCAAGAGCCTTTGACGCAGCGTTTGTAGGGTTGCGAGCGCTTCGGTGAGTTCACCCGTTTTGAGCAAAGGGAGCCGTTTCAAAAGAACTTCAGCCTTTTGAAGCATTGGCTGCAAGTTTTTGACCTGCCCTTCACAACTTTGATCCCGTTCGGGTTGGCGTAAGGCTCGCCACAACTTGATGTGGTTGGCGAGATTGGTGATTTCGTCATTTGCCCAAACGAAAAGCGAGATGACTTCAGTCGCCAAAAGGGCATTTTCGGCACTTTCGCCCTTTACAAGGCTTTCAAGCAACTTGTCGGCAATTTGGTGAATCCATTCGGGCACCCTTCCTGCCCCTCCCCAACCGAAGGCTTCGTCGTCCACAATCACGATGCCTTTGCTTCGCAGCAGATTGAGCCGCCACCTTGTTTCGTCCATTTGGCGTTTCAGTCGTTCCTTTTGCGACTTCTCAACGAAGGCTTTCAACTCAGCGATGAGTTGCGATTTCGGAGTGGCTGTTGCGCTGCTGACAACTTGCACTGGAAACCAATTGCGGTCATCAAAATCGGGTCGCATGCAGGGTTCAAACTCCAAGACGGTCAAAGGCGGGAACTTTTGCGCACGCCAAAGTTTCGGTTCGCTCCCCCAAATTTGGGTTGAGCCATCACCAAAAACCAAAACGCCTTCCATCCGAAAACCGCTGTCCGGTGCGCTGAGCGCTAAAACGACTGACTTTCTGCCGGACAGGTGCGGCGTCAAGTCAACGAGCAACTCAACTCCCGCATCGGGCTTCTCTTTGGGCGCTTCCGCACGGGCAATTAACTTGCCGAACGGGTCAAGGTCGGAGAAGCGGTCAAAGCGGGTGACGAAAAGGTAAGCGTAACGGCGAGTTTGGATGCGGACAGCAGCAAACCGCAGCGACTTCGCTGGCAAATTGACAACGGTTCGGTAGAGGACAGGCGAAGCGTTGAATTCGCGGGTTCGCCAAAAGAGCGAACCTGGTTCAAAATTTGGCTCACGACTTTGCCAATCTGGTGCGATCCAAGGCATGGCATTGAGACTGCTTGTCGTCAAACTGAAAACCAAACCTGCCACGAGCCATCTCACCTTCCTCACCCCGTTCCCAAATTTTGCAGTGGACGAACTTAGAGGGCGAGGTTCATGTTGGGAACGGCAGCGAATAGCGAGCAAAGTTTTCGCTGAACGAATTCGGTGCTCATCAAATTCCGTCATCAACCGCAGTTGATGACGGGAAAACCTGAGCGCCGACTTTAGTCGGCGAATTTTTCTGACGAATGTGGCGTCAGGGCTTGACGCTGGCGACAGTTAAACACTTTCAAACCTTTGTGGCGCTGCTACATTTTGGGAGCGCATAATCTTTTCTGCTGCTTGAGACTGCGAGTTCAGCCGAAAGGGGATGAAGGGAGTTGAGCCGAAAGTCATGGCTTGAGAAGTTTCTGGACTGGCTTTACCCGCCACGCTGCGGAGTTTGTCATCGTTTTTCTGATGACCCGATTTGCCAAGACTGCAAAAGCAAATGGGTTCTCGTTTCCCGCCCATACTGTCTCTGGTGCGGCAAACCCTTTGACCCTCAAGCGAAAACTTCACCACTGTGTGGCATGTGCCTACAAAGACGATACAGGTTTGACTACGCTCGTTCGGCTGTGATTTACGATGGGGTTGGGCGAGAAACTGTCCACGCCTTTAAGTTCAACCGAAAGCCTCGTCTGGCTCAACCGATGGGGGAATTGATGGCGGAAGTGGCAGTGAGAGTCTTTGAAGGCGACGGCGGTCTTTTGCCCTTGCCTTGGCACCGACCAGATGTCATCGCTCCTGTCCCACTTCACCCCAAAACCCAACGCCAACGAGGCTACAACCAAGCAGCACTGCTGGCAGAAGTTGTCGGACAAGCAATAGGCGTTCCCGTTGAGCCAAACTTGCTCCTTCAGATCCGACCGATGAAGCCACAAGCGACTTTGGGCGAAAAGGAGAGGTGGGAAAATGTCAAGGGCGCTTTCGGTGTCGCTAATCCCGAAAGCGTGAGAGGTCGGATTGTCCTTGTAGTTGACGATGTGATGACAACGGGAAGCACCTTAAACGAAGTCGCTAAAGTTCTCAAAAAGGCAGGTGCTCGTTTCGTCTATTGCCTGACCTTTGCCCGAACTGTCAGTATGTGAACCTTCTTTGCCACTGCGTTACGCTTTCTGCTCGGAGGTGGGAAGCGATGTATCGGGTCGGAATTGTGGGTCTTGGAAGAAAGGCTTTGACCATTGACGATGAGGCTCACCTTCGCTGGCTCACAAACTACGAGTTGCCACCGACGACTCATGTCTCCGCTTACCTTGCCAACCCGAAAACCCAGATTGTCGCCGTTTGCGCCAAAACCCGTGAAAGCATTGAGCGGTTTTATCAGCGGACAGGATTGAGGGAAGTTCGCTGCTACACCGACTTCCGAGAAATGTTCGCCAACGAAAAACTTGACATCGTGAGCGTTTGCACTCACACCGACATGAAGGCTCAAATAGTCATTGCCGCCGCCGAAGCGGGCGTGAAAGGCATCATTTGTGAGAAGGCAATGGCGACATCCCTTGAGGAAGCGGATGCGATGATCGCTGCTTGCGAAAAATCAGGGACGAAATTGTTGGTCAACCACCCACGCCGTTATCACCCGACTTATCAGCGAGCTAAAAGTTTGCTTGAAAGCGGTGCGATAGGCGATTTGGTCAGGGTTCATGGAACCATGTGGACTTGGCTTCTGCACAATGGCACTCACCTTTGGGACATCATGAGATACTTCACCGGCGACGCGGATTGGGTTTGTGGATGGGTTCGTGATGACCACCCAACTGATCCCGGCGGATACGGAATCGTTCACTTCCGCAACGATGTTTTCGCTTTCGCCGATGTAGGAGGTGGGCAGGGTTTCTCTTTGGAACTGCACGGCTTAAACGGCGTCATCCGAATTGACACTTTCCACGATGGCGTTCAAGTTGAAGTTTACGCTGATGTCTACCCGCCAGACCCTCAACGCCCCGCATACCAGTTCAGACCGAGATACTTGCTCCGTCGCGAATACTATCCGAACCCTCCCCGCTTCACGCCACCGATGCAAGCGGCATTGCAGGATTTGATTGACGCCATTGAGCAAGACAGGCAACCGATTTCCAGCGGCTACGATGGTCGTGCCGCTTTGGAGATTGGCATCGCTTTTCACGCATCCCATCGTGCTGGCAACATTCCCGTCTCATTGCCGCTTCAAGACCGTCAGTTGCGAGTCGTTTCTCGGTGAGCGTTTCCTCTCGCCCAATATCTCGGGAGCAAAAACACGATGGCGTAGAGCAAAGCGAGATAGAAGGCTAAATCCAAAACCCCAACATGACCTGACGGTCCAACAAGCCAAGAAGGGACATTGGGTTGGTAACGGGTCAAGGCGGGAAATCCTAAGCCGATATCGCCACCGAAACTCAACGCCATCCAGTCATAGCCTGCGTGAAGTCCTATGGGCAACCACAAGCCGCCGCTCAAGTATCGGGCGAAAGCGAAAGTTAAGGAAAGAGTAGCCACGCCTGCTGCTCCCAAAAGTTCGTGGGCGTTGCCTTGTCCCAAGTGGGCGAGCCAAAAGAGAATGCTGGTGAAAGCGATGGCAAATTTGCGCCCTCTCCACTCCTCAGCGACGCTCATCAAGTAGCCGCGAAAAATCAACTCCTCGGTCAACCCTATCAGTGGGCACAGCCAGAGACTCATCAAAAGCCACCGCTTCAACGAGATTTCCTCAACGAGTTCAAACTTGATCAAACCCGTTGCGGCGTAGAAACTGAACATGATTGCGACGAAAACTGCTCCGATCAGGAAACCGCTGATTAAACCTTTGAACCAACCCTCACGAACCAGTCCAAACCACTCAAGCGAACGCTCCCCCCTCCTACGCATAAAAGCGAAAGTTAGGAGCACCAAAAGCGGATATGAACTGCTGATGATAGAGGCTGAAATTGCGAACTGGCTTTCAGGCGAGACGCTTGAGAGTTCAACAGGTGCTCCGTGCTCCAGCGAAAGCCAAGCCCACGCAATTGCAACGCCCATAAATGCTCCGAACAAACCGGTCAAAACCGCCAAAACCAGAAACAAGACAAGCCTCACGAGGGGCGACCAACTTGAAGCCTGCTTCTGTTCATCCATTCCTGCTTGCCTCCCATCCTCGTTTTTTCCCGCACAAAAAGTTTGCTACCTTTCAACGGCGACAGGCTACAATAGATGCGGTTGGAAGTATGTTCCAATCGCCAGTCGCTAATCGCTATCTCAGGTGATCAGAGATGAAACCGTTACCGCTGAGTTTGGTGGCTGATTGGGTGAAAGGGAAACTCGTGAACGCTTCGGGCAACGAAATTGTCTTGGGTGTCTGCACCGATAGCAGGCAAGTTCGGCAAGGTGATTTGTTTGTCGCTTTGAAGGGCGAGCGGTTTGATGGGCACGATTTCGTTGCCGAAGCGATTCAAAAGGGAGCAGTCGCTGCCGTCGTCGCCCGACAACTAACCTTGTCAGTCCCACAAATCGTCGTCGCTGACACACTGCGAGCCTTGGGGGAATTGGCTGCCAATTACCTTCGTCAATTGCGCGCGGAACGGACATGGTCGTGCGTCATCGCCGTCACAGGTAGCAGTGGAAAAACGACAACCAAAACCATGATAGCCAGCATCGTGAAGGAAGTTATGCCCACCGTCGCTTCGCCAGAAAGTTTCAACAACGAGATCGGCGTTCCATTGACAATCTTGAAAGCGACGCCAGATACCATCGCTTTCGTCCTTGAATACGCCATGCGCAAAAAGGGCGACATCAAATACCTCTGCCGCATTGCCCCGCCAGACATCGCAGTCATCACCAACATCGGCACAGCCCACATCGGCTTGCTGGGTTCAAGGGAAGCAATTGCTGAAGCGAAATCGGAGATTTTGGGGGACTGGGGATTAGCAGTTGAGGGGCAGCGAGATTACGCTAAGTTTGCAATCTTGCCCGCTGATGACGACTTCTTCGCCTACCTTTTGGAACGGGCAAAGGCTAATGTCGTGACCTTCGGCTTTTCTCCCAACGCTCAAGTCAGGGCTTTAGATTGTCAAGTCGATTGGGATGGGACAACCCTTTCCGCAACCGATGGCAAGCAAACAGTCACCTTAAAGTTGCCCGTGTTGGGCGAACACAACGCCCGCAACGCTTTGGCAGCATTAGCGGTCGCAAAAGTTCTGGGGATTGACTGGGGCATCGCAACCGAAGCCCTTGAAAAGTTTCAACCGCCGAAAATGAGGTTGCAACGGCAATGGCTTGACCCGCCCGGCTGTTGGGTCATCAACGACGCCTACAACGCCAACCCAGATTCTGTCAAGGCTGCTTTGAGGACGCTGAAGGCACTGCCAGCGAAGCGGAAAGTTGCTGTTTTGGGCGAGATGCTTGAGTTGGGCGAATTTCACCAACAAGGGCACAGGGAAGTTGGACAAGTGGCTGCGGAAACCGTTGACTTGCTAATGGTCGTTGGCGAAAACGCTTTCGGCATCGCTGAAGGTGCTCAAAGTTCCGGAATGCCTGACGAACGCATCGTCCGATTTGAGACTTTGGAAGTTGCAAAAGTAAAGTGGCGCGATTTCCTGCAACCAGACGATTTGGTCTTACTGAAAGCATCCCGAGCCATCGGGCTGGAACGACTGCTTGAGCAATAGGTGCGTTCCGAAAAAAATCAGTGCGATGTGCTGGGTGCAATGTTTAGTGCAGGAGCACTGCCCTTCAAAACTACTCACCATTCGCCAACTCGCTATCCGCCATTCGCTGCCGTTTTTCGGCTCGGCAGGAGTCTCGCCCTCCCAACCCATTCCGTCACCCGTCCCGCGTCCTCCGCCCCGTCGAAAGTCGGCGCTCAGTTTCTTCGTCATCAACGAATGCGGACTAAAATCCGTGGCATGACTTGCTTTTGGTTGCGTCATCAACAGGGTTGAAGTTCGCAACATGGTTTGCTTTGGACTGTGACATCGCTTCCGAACCGGAAAAAACCCGCAACAAGGGTTCTGTCAACTTGGTAGTGTTGCTGCCACAATTTAAGTTGCACGGAGGTGTTGGCATGAGGGAGCGGATTTTAGTCACCGGTCCGTGCGGCAGGGTTGGAACGCAGATCGTGCCGCTTTTGAGGGAACATTTCGCCCTTAGGCTGTTTGACATCCAACCAATGCAGCCAGAATGTGATGACGAATTCGTTCAAGGCGACATTCGGGATTTTGAGGCGGTCAAGAAAGCATGCGAAGGCGTCACGGCTGTTCTCCATTTGGCGGCTGTGTCCGACGAGGATGACTTTTACACCCGCTTGCTCCCCATGAACTTGTTGGGTGTCTACAATGTCTTTGAAGCAGCGCGGCAAGCAGGTGTCAGGAAAGTTTTGTTTGCGAGTTCGTGTCAGACAATTTTGGGCTACCTTGAAGGTGACTGGACAAAATCTCGGATTTGGGTCACACCGGAGATGCCTGTCAGACCCATCACCGTTTACGCGTGCACAAAGGTTTTCGGGGAAGCCCTCGCTCGTTACTACGCCGAGAAGTTCGGCATGTCAATGATTTGCATCCGAATAGGTTGGTTCCAACCTTACGACAGCGAACTGCTGAGAAGGCATCCTGCGATGCTGGCAATGTGGTGCAGCCCGAGAGACTTGACCCAGTTAATTGTCAAGAGCATCAGAAGTGATGTCCAATTTGCGATTTTCATCGCCGTCTCCAACAACCCAAAGCGCTTTTGGGACATAAGCAACGCCCAGCAACTCGTAGGCTACGAACCGCAAGACAGCGCTGCCGATTACTTTATCGGGGAAGGAGCGTGATTTGTGATGCCTGAATTGAGGCAAGATTACGCCACGAAGGAATGGGTCATCATCGCTACGGAGCGTGCGAAGCGTCCCCACGATTTTTTGAAAGGTCGTTCTGAACCGCCTCAACTTCCGCCCCATGACCCCAATTGCCCGTTCTGTCCCGGAAACGAGCACATGACGCCTCCCGAAACTTTTGCGATCAGAGATGGAACGCCACCGAATACTCCCGGCTGGCGCGTTAGGGTCGTGCCCAACAAGTTTCCAGCATTAGTCCCCAACGGTCGCCCGCAAAGGGTCAGGTTGGGGCTTTACCTTCGCATGGACGGTGTTGGTCATCACGAAGTCATCATAGAATCGCCGGAGCACGACAAAACTTTGGCGCTTTTGCCCCAATGGCAGGTTGAAGATGTTATTCGCGCCTATAGAGCACGCTACCAAACCTTGAATTCCGATCCGGCGAACGAACTTGTGCTCATCTTCCGAAACCAAGGCGAACGAGCTGGCACATCTCTTGTCCATCCGCACTCGCAAATAGTCGCAACTCCCATCGTGCCCGTTCCAATCCGAAGAACTCTTTACGAAGCGGAAAGGCATTACGACGCATTGGGTCGGTGCGTTTTTTGCGACATTTTGGAACACGAACTTGAGTGCAAAGAACGAATAGTCGCTGAGAACCGGCACTTCGTCGCTTTTGTCCCTTACGCTGCCAGAGTTCCCTTTGAAGTTCACATTTTGCCCCGCCAGCATCAAGCCACTTTTGGCGAACTTCCCGACGACCAACTAAGCGCTTTTGCAGCGATATTGAGGTTGGTGCTTCGCAAACTTTACTTTGGGCTGAAAAATCCCGACTACAATTTCGCCATCAGCACGGCGCCCCACTACTCACAAGGCGAGCCTCACTTTCATTGGCACTTGAAAATCCTGCCCCGCTTGACAACACCAGCGGGTTTTGAAATTGGGTCAGGCATGTATATCAATGTCGCGCTGCCCGAAGAGAACGCCAAGTTCCTGAGGGAAGTTGAAGTGCCTGAGGGATGAAGCGAAATGAAACGGTGGTTAGCCATTTTGGTTGGTTTAGTTCTGCTGTTGACAATCCAAACTATTGCCCTTCCGATTTGGCTGCCTTTCGGGTTTATCCCAGATCTTTTGCTGTTGACAGTAGTGCTCGTCGGGTTTTGGAAACCTGGAAGCAGTGGTATGTGGTTGGGACTGGTTTTGGGATTGTTTCAAGGCTGGATGCACGGGACGGGATGGTGGGCTTTCGCTCTGTCAAGGGCGCTTGCGGGCGTTTTTGCTGGTTGGATGAGAAACCAATGGCTGTGGCAAAGCGCCCCCGCTGCGGGGTTCTGTGCTGGGGTAAGCACAGTCGTGGCTGAAACCTTTCTGGCACTTTCCCTCGCTCTCTCGGAAAGAGGTCTTTCGCCCCTTGTGCTCCTTTTAACGGTAGGAAGTTTTGAGGCAGTCGCCAACGCAATTTTGGGCTTAATCGTCTCGTGGCTTCGGAGCCCGAGGGAGGTGGCGATATGAAAAGGCGATTTCTCCTGCCGCTCTCAACCCTCGTCGCTATTGCAGTCGCAGTGGGACAGGAAAGATGGCTACTCCGCTTTGGTGTTAGAGAGGGCGTTCCTCTGGACTGGCACATAAAGGTTGTGACCCGAAAAGTCGTCAACAAAAGAGCCGAGGTTGAAGTGACAGAACTTTGGGTTCGCGAGCAAGTTGAGCAAATTCGCCCTAACGGCAACTTGGTTTGGTCGTCACAGGTAACAAGGTGCGTCATCAACGGCGAAGTCATCCCCGCCGAAAAACTGGAACGGACAGTTTCGGAGTTAACACCTTTGGGTTACCCAGCCCGCCCCATCACAATCCCACCGCCCTCCTTAAACCAACTTGACGATTGGCTTCTTGATTTGTTCGGGGGTGTAAGCCTCGTCTTTCCGCTGTCAGAAGTTGGCACAGGCGATAGGTGGCAGCAACAGATTTCTGTTGGGTTGAAACCGCCGAACGAACCGAGGCGATTGACAGTAACTTACAGGTTGGATGGAAAGGAGACGGTGGACGGGAGAGAGTGCTTCAAGATTTCGGTGCAGTTGCAAAGCCAGGTAAAGTTGGCTTGGGAGTGGAAAGACGCTTCGGTCGTTGTGACGGGCGGGGCGAAAGTTGAAGGAGCGTTTTGGTTTGACCCTGCTTTGGGTTCAGTTCGGCGGAAGCGCGTTAACCTTTTCATCAGTTACACCGTTGAGTCGGAGAGGTGGGATGGCTTCCAATTTGTCCAAACGGCAAAATTTGTCAACCAAACGACGGAAGTGGAAGGGCAATTGCTGTCGCCAAAATGAAAGCAACGGGGTGAAATCCGATGTGCCTCGCTGTCCCAGCCAAAGTCGTGGAAATCGTTGATGTGGAGAACCAAATCGCCAAAGTTGACATAGGCGGTGTCAGGAGGAACATAAGCGTGGCTTTGCTTGAGGATGTCAAAGTAGGTGACTGGGTGCTCGTTCATGTCGGCTTCGCAATTCAAAAGGTTGACGAGGAAGAAGCAATGCAAACTTTGACGCTACTGCGGCAACTGGGGCAAGACATTGAGGACGAATTTGCGGCGCCCCAGACCGACGACGAGGGGGGCTATCCCTGACCGAACCGAGACGCCAAAGGGCGATGCTAAAAGGAGGCACCGAGATGAGGTTCATAGACGAATTTCGCGACTCAGAACTGGCAAAAAGGGTTGTCCGTGAGATAGAACGCATCGCTGAAGGGCGCTATTTTCGCATCATGGAAATTTGTGGCGGACACACCCACACAATCTACCGATATGGGCTGCACGATGTTTTGCCAGCAAACATTGAGTTGGTTCACGGTCCTGGATGCCCGGTTTGCGTTCTGCCGATGGGCAAAGTTGACGATGCGATAGCGATTGCCAAGCATGATGATGTGATTTTGGCGACCTTCGGAGATATGATGAGGGTTCCTGGGTCTGAAGGTTCCCTAATTGATGCCCAAGCCGACGGCGCTGATGTCCGCATGGTCTATTCGCCCCTTGACGCTTTAAAACTCGCCCATCAAAACCCTGACAGGAAAGTCGTTTTCTTCGCCATCGGCTTTGAAACGACCGCACCCGGCACTGCAGTCACGCTGATGCGAGCGAAACAGTTAGAAATCCGCAACTTTTTCGTCTTTTGCAACCATGTCCTCGTTGTGCCGGCGATTAAGGCTCTACTTGACAGCCCTGAAACCCAGTTGGACGGCTTCATCGGTCCTGGACATGTGACGACGGTGATAGGCTCAAAAGCGTGGGAATTTATCCCGAGGGATTACGGCAAGGGAATCGTCATCAGCGGATTCGAGCCGCTTGACATGCTGCAAGCAATTTACATGCTTGTCAGGCAACTCGTTGAGGGCAAACCGAGAGTAGATGTCCAATACACTCGTGCCGTTCGTCCCGATGGGAACACGAAGGCGAAAGAGGTGATGGCTCAGGTTTTTGAATTGAGGGAGACCTTTGAGTGGCGTGGTTTGGGATGGATTGAGAAAAGTGCCCTCAAGTTGAAACCTGAATTCGCGGAGTTTGACGCTGAGTTGCATTTTGAGTTGCCCCGCCGACAAGTTGCCGACCCGAAAGTTTGTCAATGTGGTGAGGTTTTGCGCGGTGCCATCTTGCCGTGGGAGTGCAAAGTTTTCGGGACAGCCTGCACTCCCGAGCACCCCATTGGCGCATGCATGGTCTCATCTGAAGGCGCTTGCGCAGCCGTATATCAGTATGGGCGATACTCACGCAAAGTTCGTGAACTGTTGCAGCACCTTTAGCCCTGTCCTTTCAAGGAAAAGCAAGGCACAATTTGAAGGCGACTATTTGGCTTTGAGGAAGGTGAAGCAGAAGTGAGTGAAGTTCGCGTTAGGATTGCCCCTTCTCCAACCGGTTACCTTCATGTTGGGACGGCTCGGACAGCGCTTTTCAATTGGCTCTTCGCCCGAAAGCACGGTGGCAAGTTCCTGCTCCGAATTGAAGACACCGATAGGGAACGAAGCAAACCTGAATTTGAGCGAGACATCATTGAGGGACTGAAATGGCTTGGGCTTGATTGGGACGAACCTATCGTCTACCAGTCCCAGCGGCTTGAATTGTATCAGAGGGAAGCGAAGCGCCTGCTTGAAATGGGAAAGGCTTACCCTTGCTTTTGCACGCCTGAAGAGTTGGAAAAGCGTCGTCAGGAGATGTTGGCTAAGGGCATAGCCCCCAAGTATGACCGAAGATGCCGTCGCCTTCCGCCAGAGGAAAGGGAGAGGTTGATGAGGGAGGGACGACCTTATGTCCTGCGGTTTGCCATGCCCATTGAAGGCGAGGTCGTTTTCAACGACATAATTCGGGGCGAAATCCGGTTCGCCAACAGGGAACTTGACGATTTCGTCATCCTCAAAAGCGACGGGTTCCCGACTTACAATTTCGCCTGCGTTGTTGACGACCACGAGATGGGGATCACCCATGTCATCCGAGGCGAAGACCACATCTCCAACACGCCGAGGCAATTGCACCTTTACATGGCACTTGGTTATGAGCCACCTCAATTTGCTCACCTGCCTTTGCTTCTCGGTGCTGACCGAAGCAAATTGAGCAAGCGCCACGGCGCCGTTTCGCTAAACGAGTATCGCAGGATGGGCATTTTGCCTGAGGCAATGTTTAACTTTCTGGCATTGCTCGGTTGGTATCCGCGAGACCAACGGGAGATCAAAACTCGCGAGGAATTGATTGCCGAGTTTGAACTTTCCGAGGTCAAGCCTTCGGGTGCGATTTTTGACTTGGAGAAATTGCTTTGGATGAACGGGCATTACATCCGCCAAAAACCCGTTGAAGAACTTGCCCAGATGTTAGTCCCATACTTTGCCGAACAAGGTTGGGTTCACAATCCACCCACCTATGAGGAGTGGCGCTACTTGCTGCAGGTAACTCCCCTCATCCAAGAGCGAATGAGGACTTTGAGCGAGGCGGTGGAATTGGCTGAGTTCTTTTACCGAGAACCAGAAAGTTACGACGAAAAGGCAACTGCGCGCCTGAGCAAAGCGGGCGTCGCCGAATTGCTTTCAGAGTTGTCTAACCGATTGGAAGCATTGGATGAATTCACCGTGGAGCAAATTGAGGCTACCGTGCGCCAGTTTGCAGCAGAACGCGGGTTGAAGGCAGCGGAAGTTATTCACCCGACCCGCGCTGCTGTGACTGGTCGCATGGAAGGTCCAAGCCTATTTCACCTTATGGCTGTTTTGGGCAAGGAAAGGTGCGTGGGACGGCTAAGGAAAGCCGTGCAAACCATCAACAGCGGCGCTCTGGTAGCCGCTGAAAAGCAAGGAGGGGGTTGAAACTATGGTGCGAAGGTTGATCGGCGTTGCGGTTTTGTTGGCGACAATGGCTCTCCCTGCATTGGCGCAAGTTAATGAGGAACCCCAGCAAAAGTGGGCAGTGAGGTTGGGAGTTCTTTGGCCAACGGCAAGTAATGTCCGAGACGCAACTGACACCTTCTGGGCTTACATTGGCTTGGAGCGCAACTTCCCGGGAACAGGCATTGTGAGTCTGGACTACACTGAAGGTTCTGGCGGAGGTCGCAAATACTCTCACTTCGCTTTGTTCCTCAACCAACGCCAAAACTATGCGCCAAGGTTGGACTTGATTGCTGGCATCGGCATCGTTTACGCGAAGATTGATATTGGCGGTCAAACTGATTACAAGACCCGTTTGGGCGGCACTGTCGGTGCCGCATACTATCTCGGTCCTCGCTCTGAATTGCAACTTCGCTACCACACTGGTAGCGCGAAAGAAACCAATGGCATCGTGTTGACACTCAGCCTGCGCTTCTGAGAGAGAACTAAAAACCGACCTCCCGCCGTCCCACGCACCTTATCTTTTGTGACCCATTTGGAGATTGAGGTGGCATTTGATGTCGGTTAAAGACGACAGAGTTCAGTGTTGGAGCCAACCGAGGAATTTGCTCCGTAACTCCCACTTTTGGTCCTCTACTAACGGCGAAGTCCCCGATTGGTGGGGCACAGGGATCGTTGAGAGAATCCGAAATTGGGACAGGTGCATTTCTTTGGAAGACGATTCACCTGTGCCTAACACAAGAGTCTTGAGGCTCTTCAACCCTCAAAACGGGACATGGTTTTCGTTGCAGTCGTATGCCCATTTGTTGCCTTCTGGTAGGACTTACACCTTCTCAGTTTACATGAGAGCGGACAGAAATGATTTTCCCGTCACACTAAACCTCGGTTACGACCAAAGTGCGACCGTCAAAGTTTCAACCCAATGGCAACGCTTTACCTTCACTGCCAAACCCCAACGAGGACATTGGGCGCGAGGGAAATTCATCGTTTCAATTTCGTTCATCCAATCGGGGAACTTGTGGTTGGCAGCCCCACAGTTGGAAGAAGGCGAAGTTGCAACTGAATACACACCCCTCTACCGTGACGATGTTTTCCTAAAGCCATGCGACCACCCATTTCACGCAACAATTCAGTTCAACGCATACTTGCACGAACCTATCATGCGGGTTTGGTGCGAAAACAACTTGTCAGAACCTGTAAAAGTTCGCTGCAGGCTTGGGGAAATGGAGTTGCTGTCGGAAGGTGACACGCTGCTCTTTCCTTCCGAGAGGCGCTTTATCCCTTTCCGGATTGACAGGTTACCCGTTGGCACTCACGAAATCATTTTTGAAGCGATTTCTGAGGAAGGCAGCATCGTTGCTTCGGCGAGCGATTTGTTGGTGAAACTCCCACCATCGGAAGATGTCAGCACTTTCGTCCAAATTGACAGGATTCGGCGGCATCTGGTAATAAACGGTGAACCCGCTATAATTTTCGCCCAAGGCATCCACGCAAACCCTGAACCTTGGTGGTTGGACGACATCGCAGCACACGGTTTCAATGCAGTTGTCCCTGCAAACTCATTGTGGCAACAAACGAGTTCGTTTTTGGATGAAGTCCAAAAAAGAAACCTGTGGGCGATTGGTGTAATTGCATGGTCGCACCCCGAAGGGAGGACAGCCCTTGAAATTGCTAATGAAACAGCCAGAAAAATCGCGTCCCTTAGAGTTCATCCCGCGATTATCGCTTGGTATCTCCTTGACGAACCTGAAATATGGTGGCGACAGAGTGGTAGGAAAGAGGAAGACTTGCGCGTTGTCTACCAAGCAGCAAAACAAGCGGACCCATACCGACCAGCACAACTTAACTGGCTCTACTGGATTGATGGTAAAGGTGGCTATGGCTCGCTTCAAGCCAGCGATTTTGGTTCCCTTGACTGTTATCCGTTTGGTGAAGTTGAAAACCCATTTTCCAAGTTGGCAGATTTGCTTTGGCGAATGAACCGAGATTGTCGCCCGTTGGGAAAGCCAGTCGCTTTTTGGCAACAAATGTATGGCTATGACGACGCCGTTAGGGAACCGACACCAGAGGAAGCGCGAGCCCACACTTGGCTAACCATAGTTACAGGTGGTCGGCTCATTTACTGGTTCATTTACAAGCCGATGGGACGAAAGTTTTGGGAAACAATACCTCACATCGCAAGCGAGGTCAGACAACTTCAGTCGCTTTTGACTGCTGACGATGCTTACGAACTGGCAACTGGACGGGAAGGCAATGTCCACTACACATGCTGGAGGGCTGCAGGGAAGGAAATTCTACTGGTGGTAAATGCAGGCTACACACCTGCATCAGTGCCGATTTTCGCACGCTGGCTCATTGGGCGGGAAGTTAGAGGTGCGAAATTGCTCGTGGGCGATGAGGTTGTAAGCGTTCACAGTGGCTTGGTGTGGGCTCAAATGCCACCTTTGACTGCAGGCGCTTTTCAGTTGCTATGAAAGAAACCGTCAGTTGACTTTTAGTCGGCTCAGCCTCAATTCGTGGCTCCCGTCAGGTCGGCAAAACTCATAGTAGCAAAACCACTCGGAGCCTACAGGGACAACCGACATGTATCTCAACGACCCCGTTCCATAAGGCGAAGTCAAAGCCGGTTGCTTTCTGCTCACCCGTTCCCAATGGCGCAAATCAAAACTGAAAGCGATGCCCGTTTTCTCCTCGTAGTTTTCCTCAACTGTCCTGCTGCCATCGTAAAACGCGACGAAGGCGGGCGAGTGAAAAACAACGCTTGTGATTCTCCCCGCGTATCCGTCCCATTCGCCAGGTCGGTTGCTGAAAACCTCACCTTGCCATTCCCACTTCTCAGCGTCTTCGCTTACCGCCAAACCGGTTGCGCTCCTTGACAGCCCAGTAGCAAAGACATCACCCGTCGCGTGCATCTTTTGTTTCAACTCTTCTGTGGCTTCAGGTGGCGTTGGCGAGAAACTCACGAACATGAGCCAAAGCCCTGCCAAGCGATAAACTATCGGGTCTTTAACGCCCTCAACGCCTGCACTCGCTGCAGTTAAGGCGGCTTTGCGTTTTTGCGGGTCAAACTGGGTTGGTGATGGAGCATCCATAGTGTCAATTCGCCAGCGACGGTCAGTAGGGTCAACGAAACTGACAAATAATCGCCAGAGGTTTTTGTCAAGCCTGACCAAAGCGCAACGCTCCATGCTTTCCGTTCCCAACTGCTCTTTCGTCATCTCCCAAACAGTTGTGAAATTCACCCCGTTGGTGCTTCTGGCAATTCGGAGCAGATAGCCACGATGCGGGTGGGGTTTTCGCAATCGGTAGACAAGCCAGAAGTCCCCTGTTTCGTCAAACCAAATATTCGCTGCCCCCGCCCAGTTGCCTCGCCCGATATCAGGTGGCTCAGCGATTGTCACTCCGTCCAAAGGGTTAAAGAGTTGCAACGGTGCCCATTCGTTCCTCACTACCATTGCCGATCCCACCTCACTTCATCAAAGTTACGGGCAACCTACCTTTCGCCTCAAGTTCCCCTGTCAAAACTCTCACGCCCGCCGAAAGAGATGCCGGGCAATCACTGTAAGCGCAAAGAAGCGCTCTTGCGAACGGGAACTTAGCAAGCGGATACGGGCTTCCAAAGGAAGCGACAACCAACGGCAACTTACTTGCCAATTGCTCCGCCAGTGCTGACATTCCGCCGCCTGCTTGGGCGCTTTCAGGTCGGTAGGCTTCCGCCCTCGGGAAGAAGCAGAGTAAAGCCGCATCGCTTTGCGATTCGTTCAGTCGCTTGACAGTTGCAGAGACTTCGTCAGGTGTCGGTTCACGGGAGACAAGATGAACGATAGCGTTTGGAAAGGTTTCGCGGAGAAGTGCCGCCAATTCATCCGAGGGTTTTTCACCTGTCCAGCGAACGCTTTCCGCAACGACCGCGAACAATTTGGCTTCAGGGCTCAACGGCAGGACTCCCCCGTCTCTCAAAACCGTGATGGAGTTTTCTGCGACCAACTTGGCAATCTCTTGATGCTCGGTGCAGCCGACGATTTCTACGACCCTTTCCTCTTTCACAAACTTTTGCAGGTTCAACCCGCACCACTCTTTCGCTTCTAGAACCCGTCTTGCAGCCTCACGAACTCGCTCCATTAACAGTTTCCCGTCCTGTAGGGCTCGCCACAACGCTTCGTAGGTTGATGGTGCATCGTCCGCAATAATCACATCGGCGCCGGCATTGACAGCCATGACGACGGCTTCGTCCATTGGGAAGTTGTGTTTGATGGCGTGCATTGCCATCGCATCGGTGACGATAAGCCCTTTGAAACCCATCTGGTTGCGCAACAATTCTGTCAAGATTTTTCGGGAAAGGGTCGCTGGCAAGCCGGGAGTGGGGTCAATGGCGGGGAAGTGGATGTGGGCTGTCATTATGGACGCCACTCCAGCGTTGATGGTTGCTTGAAAAGGTTTTAGTTCCACCCGCCACATCCTTTCCAAGTCGTGTGGGACGACCGGCATGACGCGATGGGAATCTTCACTTGTGTCGCCGTGACCTGGGAAATGTTTAGCAGTAGCAAGACAACCGTTTCCTTGGCAACCGCTAATCCAAGCGACCGCAAGCCTTGCAACTTCATCTGGGTCGCTGCCGAAACTTCGGATGTTGATGATGGGGTTTTCTGGGTTGATGTTGACATCAACGACGGGAGCGAAAATCCAATTGACGCCGACTGCCTTTGCTTCCTTCGCCGTGACTTCGCCGCATTTTTGAGCCAGTTCCACCGAACCTGTTGCTCCAATTGCCATGTTGGAAGGCAGTTTCGTCCCGCCGGGCATGATGAACCCAGTGCCCGCTTCAAAGTCGGCAGCAATCAGCAGCGGAATTTTGCTCCTGCGTTGGAACTCGTTTGCAAGTTGAGCAGCGCTTTGCGGGTCAGGCATGTCCTTGCCGTAGAAAATCAAAGCGCCGACTTTCCCTTCTTCCGCGAGCCTGAGAATCTCGTCCCGCCTTTCGCCAACTCCCGAAAGCACCAATTGCCCGACCAACTCCTGTGGCGACAACTGCTTTAACATTTGCTCTGCCCACGCTCCCATTCCGTCTCACCTCTTTAACGGTTTTTCTGCTCCCTCAACCGAGTGCGACATCAAGGTAGAGCATCACCATCACGCCTAAAATTGTGCCAAAAGTCGCCCATCGTTCGTGACCCTTTCGGTGAGTTTCTGGGACAATTTCGTCGCTGATGACATAAAGCATAGCGCCTGCAGCGAAACCCATAGCGTAAGGCAAAATTGGTTGGGCTATGTGGACAGCCCATGCCCCCAAAAGTGCCAGTGGAATTTCAACGAGACCAGCCCTTACACCCACAAAGCAAGCGTAAAAATGAGCACCCAAGCCAGCACTCAAAGCGGAAACGGAAACAGCCAAACCTTCAGGGATGTTCTGTATACCGATGGCAAGCATTAACTTCAAAGCGTTGGGTAAGTCCCCTGAACCAAAGCCCACCCCGACAGCGAGCCCTTCAGGCATGTTGTGGATGGTGATGGCAATGATGAAAAGCCAAACAGCCCTTAGGCGAGTTTGAGCCAAGCCCTCGTATCCCAAAACAGCGTGGGAGTGAGGTATTAAGTGGTCAGCAAGGTCAAGAGCGAGTGCGCCGAGAATTATCCCAATGAAAGTCGGGATGAACCCGCCGCGCTCAATTCCTGGCAAAATGAGGCTTGTGAAACTTGCAGTCAGCATCACTCCCGCAGCGAAACCGAGAGAAGCATCCAAAAAGCGCTCCGACGGTTTGTGCCAGACAAGCACCACCAGAGCGCCAAAGGTATTCATCAGAGTTATGACGATCCCGCCCAACAGACCTTGCAGAATCGGGTTGCCACCCGTCATCTTGACAAAAAGCAACTCAGTTAACCCCACAATTCTCACCCACCTTTAGGGACAGAAAAGTTTGTTCAAACGGTTCGTTGGACGAATTTGCGAAAGAGGAATAGAGCCGCGACAGCCACGAGGATTAAGACCACTGATGCCGCTAAGGCTTTGTCAATTTCGGCTCGGTTAAGAGCGAGGTAGATTGAAATTGGCAAGACATCCGTTTTGCCCGGAGTTGCTCCCGCCAAGACGACCGTTGCCCCAAATTCACCCATCGCCCGCGCCCAAAGCAAAACCGTTGCCGCCATCAAACTGGTCGTTGATTGGGGCAACTCAATCCAGAAAAAGATTTTCCACTGGGACAACCCCAAGGTTCTGGCGACATCTCTTAAACGCGGGTCTTGACTTTCAAATGCCGCTTTCAAAATTCGTAGGGCATAGCCAGAAACGACGGCAAATTGAGCAACGACAATGGCAGGGACTTCAAAAACAACTGGTCGCCCCAAAGACCGTAGCCATTCCTCAACCGATCCCTTCTGTGAGGGAAACTGAGTGAAGAAAACGAGAAGCGCAACACCAAGTGCTACCGGAGGCAAGACTATCGGGAGGTCAAGGAGCGTGTCCACGAGGGCTTTAAACCGACCACGATATCGCGCGAGGGCATACGCTGCAGGGATGCCGACAATTAGGCTCAAGATGGTGCTTATCGTAGCGGTCAAAACCGATAACTTCGTGGAGAAACGAAGTTCCTCGGACAAGATGGCTGCAGTTATGTTCCCGACCCCAGCGTAGATAACGCACGCAAGGGCGACAAGCAAAATAGCACCTACATAAACGACAAGCGAACCAACCGACCATAACCAGAAAAGTCTGTTGCTCAGCGTCCCTGCCATAGTCCACTCACCTGCGAGCGATTTTAGGGTTGTAGCAAACGGTCAATGCGAACTCCTCGCTCCCAAAAAGTTTGCAACCCTTTCGCCGCACCGTCAGGGCTCTTCGTGAAAGGTTTTTGAAACGATCCCTGCTACCGTTTACAACCGCAAACGATGTTGCTATCATTTTCGTCACACCTCGTTTCAGCTCGGCGTTGTTATGAAGGCAGTTGATTTTGCAGGCAGAGTGAGTTATAATTGACGACGCCAAGCGCAAGAGGACAATAGATTTGTTCCGACGAAGGGATGGGTGCAGAGAAGCCCTACAGGGCTTTACTATTGCCTCGTTGAAGAGGGTGAGACAATTGCTGCGCATGAAATCGGATTTGCCAGAAACATCTGTTCGTCGCCGCCTTGTTTTGAAAGGCGAGGGCAACTTGATCGCACGTGTCCGGCAGTTTTTGAAGGAGTGTTGGTCTGAACTGAAACTCACTCAGCGACCAACGAAACAAGAAGTGATCAGTTACAGCGCGGCGGTCTTGTTTGTAATTCTGGCAGCCGCAGCCTATTTGGCAGTGCTGGATTTTGTGTTTGCGAGAATTTTCGCACTCTTTCAGCGGTAGGAGGCACCACCTATGACCCAACTCCAGCAACCAACGACACGAAAACGATGGTATGCCGTCCATGTCATGACCGGGCAGGAAGAGAAAGTCAAGCAACTTTTGGAAAGGCGCGCAAAGGCGTTAGGACTAGAGGAAAAGATTGGTCGTATCGTCATCCCGAAGGAAAGGGATGTTCAAAGCCGCCGAGGAGGACCGGTGGAGAGGAGAGTTTTTCCTGGCTACATCTTGGTTGAAATGGTTTTGGACGAAGAAACTTGGCATTTGGTTAGGCGGACGCCGGGCGTTACGGGATTTGTCGGCGTTCAAGAAGGCAAGACGGACAAAAGCGGTGTCCCACTCATCCAGCCTTTGAGAGACCATGAAGTTGACAGCATCTTGAGGATGATTGGCGAAGAGATGCCGCGCCCGCGTCCTATTTGGCATAAAGGCGAAATGGTTAGAATCAAGTCCGGTCCCTTTGTTGACACCATAGGTCGCGTAGAGGAGGTCAACTCTCAGCGTCAAACCTTAATCGTCATGGTCAACCTTTTGGGCAGGGAAACGCCCGTTGAGGTCGAGTTCTCCCAAGTGGAGAGGGTTTAGGTCTTGCCTTTACCAGTTTCATTCGCTAAAATAATCCCTTCGGCTACAAAGTAGGAGGGTTGTCTTGTGGCGAAAAAGGTAGTGGCAACGGTGAGATTGAATTTGCCGGCTGGAAAGGCAGCAGCAGGACCACCGGTCGGTCCGACCCTGGCACCTTACGGCATCAACCTAATGGAGTTCATCAAAGCCTATAACGAAGCGACAAAAGACATGATCGGAACCATCGTGCCCGTGGATGTCACCATCTACTCTGACAGGTCTTTTACTTTTGTCCTGAGACGACCACCTGTCTCTGAACTACTGAAAAAAGCAGCGGGGATAGAAAAAGGCTCACCAGCCCCTAACAAGATCAAGGTTGGCAAGGTCACAAGAGAGCAAATTCGCGAAATAGCGCAATACAAGATGCCGGACCTCAACACCGACGATCTTGAGGCAGCAATGAGGATAGTGGAAGGCACCGCCAGGAACATGGGCATTGAAATTGTCCCTTGAAAAAGGGCAAAAAGGTTCCACCTGAGCAGCCACTTTTCTGCTCCTAACAATGTCAAAGTTTGGAGGGAGAAGCATGGCGAAAAGAGGAAAGCGTTACCGCCAGTTGTTGGAACTCTACGACAAGCAGCAACTATACAGCGTGCCTGAAGCGCTTGATCTGGTCAAAAAATTAGCCACAGCCAAATTTGACGAGAGTGTCGATGTGGCTATCGTCTTAGGGGTAGACCCGAGGAAAAGCGACCAGAGGGTGAGAGGAACAGTTTTATTGCCTTACGGAACTGGAAGGCAACCTGTGGTTGCAGTTGTAGCGAAAGGAGAAAAAGCACGAGAAGCGGAAGAAGCAGGTGCAGATTATGTCGGGGCTGAGGACTTGATTGATCGCATTGAAAAGGGCTGGAAGGATTTTGACTACCTTATTGCCACTCCCGATATGATGCGTTCGCTGTCAAGGCTTGGTCGCAAATTAGGACCATTGATGCCGAGCCCTCGCAGCGGGACAGTAACCAACGAAGTTGGAGAGGTTGTCAGGCAAATAAAGTCGGGGAGATTAGACTTTCGCACTGACCCGCAAGGCGTTGTGCATGCAGTCATTGGAAAGGTTTCCTTCCCTAAAGAGCATCTTTTGGAGAACTTCAAAGCCTTACTTGACGCCATTTTGAAATCACGCCCTGCCACCCAGCGAGGTCAATACATCAAAAGCATCACTTTTTCGCCAACCATGGGTCCAGGGGTAAAGGTAGATGTTCAAAAAGCGCTGCAGTTGGTGCGTTGATAGGAGGACGAGGAAGATGCCGAGACCTGAGAAAATCCAAATGGTGAATGAGTTCGTCGAGAAAATTCGCAAGTCAAAAGGTTTCGTAGTGACCACTTACATGGGGCTTGACGCTCAACAAATGACAGAACTACGCCGGCGCCTCAAAAAAGAGGGGGCGGAACTGAAGGTCATCAAAAACACGCTTTTTGCGCGGGCACTGCAGCAACTTGGTTACGACGGCGAACTTGTCCAAAGGCTTCGCGGTCCTTTGGCGGTTGTTTTCGGTTACGACGATCCTGTTTTGGCTCCCAAACTCGTTCACAATTTGCGCAAGGACTACGAGGTTCTTTCCCTGCTTTGGGGCGTTATTGAGGGGAGGCTTTACGAAGCACAGCAACTTGAAACCATCGCTACCCTTCCCTCAAAGGAAGAACTGTTGGTAGAAGCGGTTGGTTACGTCCTCGCTCCACTTTACAACTTTGTGGGATTGATTAACGCCATTCTTTGGGAATTTACGGCAATCCTTGAAGCCGTCATAGAAAAACAAGGCGAAATCTCTGAGGGACAAGGAGGGTCTCAAATGGCAGCGTCAACTAAGGTTCAAGAGTTGTTCGAGGCGCTGAAAGGTTTGACGCTCCTTGAACTTAAGCAGTTGGTTGACTTGTTCAAGGAGGAGTTTGGTGTCACGGCGGCAGTGCCCGTCGCTGCCGCAGCAGCACCCACTGCAGCCCCTGCCACTGAGGCTGCTGCAGCGGTTGAAGAAAAGACGGAATTCAAGGTCATCCTGAAGGCTGTTGGAGAGCAAAAGCTCCAAGTTATCAAAGCCATCCGAGAAGTGGTGCCTGGGCTGGGTTTGAAAGAGGCTAAGGACTTGGTCGAAAGTGCACCTTCCGTGGTTAGGGAGGGCGTCAGCAAAGAAGAGGCTCAGAAAATCAAAGAGAAGTTGGAGGCAGTTGGAGCTACGGTGGAGATTGAGTGAAACTCAGTGGTAGGCAATTTGTCGTAAAATTTCCGGGAGGCGAAGAAACTTGCTCGCGTTTGACCTCCCACATAAAACAAGGAGGCGCATTGAGGTATGATGACAACGATGGTGCGCCACCAGGCACCTCAAAGTAACTTCGTCCGCAAACTGCAAGAGAAGTTAGCCCGTATCCGAAAGGTCCTCCCGCCTGTAGAACCGCCTCATTTCCTTGAGGTTCAACGCCAGTCATACGAATGGTTCTTGAAAGAGGGCTTGAGGGAACTGTTGAGGGCTTTCTCGCCCATTGAAGACTATACCGGAACCTTGGTGCTTGAATTCCTCGACTACGAACTCGAAATCCCTCAACCTCACCCTAATTGTCCACAATGCCGGCAAGGAGCATGTCACCAGCACAAATACTTCTCTCCCGATGCATGCAAGGAGAGAGGTCTCACCTATGAAGCATCTCTGCGCGCGAAAGTCAGGTTGATAGACAAAGAGGCAGGAGAAGTCAAAGAATGGACCGATGTTTACTTGGGCGAACTCCCTCTAATGACGCCTCAAGGGACTTTCGTTGTTAACGGCACTGAGCGCGTTGTCGTTTCACAATTGAACCGTTCTTCAGGTGTCTACTTCTCCTCCCGCCTGCATGAACTAACGGGACGCGAACTATTCTTAGCCCAGATTGTCGCTCGGAACGGAAACTGGGTTGAATTTGAAACTGTTGTCGAAACGAAACAGGAAGAAAAGGCAAAGGAACGGGTCAGCATCAGGGTTCGGATAGGCGGTTCAAAAGCCATGCCGGCAACTATGTTGCTGAAAGCCTTCAGCGCCTTGAAGGAAACAAGAGGAGTGCCTCCCGCTGTAAACAGGTTGGCTAAGTCCACCCGAAAGTTGATTGGCAAGAGGTTAGCGGAACCACTCATTGACCAAGAAACTGGCGAACTCTTGGCACAAGCCAACACAATTATCACGACAGAACTTTGGGAAAGACTGCAAAAAGCCGCCGTCGACAAGGTTGCTGTCTACGAGGAATTGCTGCCGTGCAGCACGACTGAGGACATAGTGAGGCTGTTCAGCGTTCCTCAGACATTTACCCAACCCATTCAAATGTCACCCGATGAACTGGACGACCAAAGGTTCTGGTTACTTGACGACCTTGTTGATCCGAGGACAAAGCGAGCGGTAGTTAGGGCTCCAGCGAGAGTAACTCCCGAGGTCCTGGAACGCATTAACCGACTTTTGGAGTCTGGACTGACAGAAGTCACCCTCTACCGCTGCGACCCCTACATAAGTGACACTTTAGAAGTTGACCCTGCTCCAGACGAGCGGACAGCACTCCTGATGGTTCATAGGGTCCTCCGACCCTCTGAACCAGCAACTTTCGAATCCGCCAGAGAATTGATCTATAGCCTCTTTCTCGACCCGCGCAGATATGATTTGGGGCGCGTCGGGCGTCACCTCTTGAACCGAAAACTCAAGTTCTCTGAATGGCTCGGAGCCGAACCAAGCAACGATATCGTCACCTTGACATTGGAGGATTTGGTAGGTGTCTTGAGGGCGATCATTTTGTTCAGGGAGAAAGTCGAGAGTTTGGACGAAAAAATGGGGCAACCCTTCTGGGGTCTGTTTAGTTCAACCTCCAACGGCGAAGAAGTTCCCATCCCCGCAATCCTCAAAAATCCAGATTGGCTCAGCCTACTCCAAGACGATGTCGACCACCTCAAAAACAAGCGACTCAGAAGTGTAGGCGAGTTACTCCAATCCCAACTCAGGGCTGCGCTCCTCAGGATGGAAAGAGCGTTGAAAGAGCGAATGGCTACAATTCCCAAAGAGCAGTTATCGCCCCAACAACTCCTCTCCATCAAACCCTTGCAAGCAGCCATCCGTTCCTTCTTCACCACAGGTCAACTCTCCCAATTCATGAGCCAACATAACCCCTTAGACGAACTCGAACACAAGCGTCGCATGACCGCCTTAGGTCCAGGTGGAATTTCCAGAGAAAGCGCAAAAGGCATGCTTCAACTTAGAGATGTCCACCCAAGCCACTACGGGCGTATTTGCCCAATCCAGACCCCAGAAGGTCCAAACATCGGGCTCATCTCAACCCTCGCCGCTTACGCCAAAGTCGACGAATTCGGATTCATAAGGACCCCCTATAGGGTTGTCAAGGATGGAGTCGTCACAGGTGAGATCCACTGGTTAGCACCTGACGAAGACGAACGATTCTACATCGCCCCTGCCGACACCCCCATCGACGAAAACGGAAGGATTATCCCCGAACGCCTGATCGTCCGGGGTCCCAAACCCGAAACAGGCGAACCGGGATACCTTTGGGTTCATCGCTCTCAAGTCCACTACATCGACGCCTCTCCTCGTCAATGCTTCTCCGTAGCCACCAACCTTATCCCATTCCTTGAACACGACGATGCCAACCGAGCACTCATGGGCTCAAACATGCAACGACAAGCCGTCCCACTCATCCACCCAGAAGCACCTCTCGTCAGAACCGGGCTTGAATCCAAAGTAGCACGCGACTCAGGCGCTCTCATCATTGCCGACGAAGACGGAATAGTTGAATATGTCGACGCATCCCGAATAGAAATCCGAACCCGCTCAGGTGACAAAAAAGTCTACGACCTCAGAACCTTCCGCAGGTCTAACCAAGGAACCTGTTGGCACCAACGCCCCATCGTCTCCAAAGGTCAAAGAGTCAAAAAGGGTGATGTCCTCGCCGACGGTCCAGCTACCAAAGACGGCGTCTTAGCATTAGGTCGTAACCTCTTAGTCGCCTTTATGGTCTGGGAAGGCTACAACTACGAAGACGCTATCGTCATCAGCGACAAACTCGTCAAAGAAGACATCCTCTCCAGCATCCACATTGAAAGTTACGAAACCACTGCTCGAGACACCAAACTCGGTCCCGAAGAAATCACCCGCGATGTCCCCAATGTCGCTGAAGAAAGACTTAAGTTCCTTGACGAAAACGGCATCGTCATAGTCGGAGCCGAAGTAAAAGCCGACGACATTCTGGTGGGGAAAGCGGTCCCCAAGGCTGCTTCGGAACTGTCGCCGGAGGATAGATTGATGGTGGCTATCTTCGGCAAAAAAGCCGAAGACATGAAAGATGCCTCCTTGAGAGTTCCGCCAGGAGAATGGGGGACGGTCATTGGAACCGTTGTCCTATCGCGATACAAGTATCGTTGCCGGAAATGCGGTGAAATCATCCGACACTGGAAGAAACTGGAAAGGATGGAACACAGCCGCTGCGGAGGCAAGTTGGAGCAGTTGCCCGGAGACGAGTTGAAAACAGGAGTCAACATGATGGTCAGAGTTTATGTCGCACAGAGGAGAAAGATCAGTGTCGGTGACAAATTGGCTGGTCGCCACGGGAACAAGGGTGTTATCGCCAAGATTTTGCCCGAAGCGGACATGCCTTACCTGCCAGATGGGACCCCTGTGGACATCGTTTTGAGTCCGCTGGGAGTTCCGTCACGCATGAACATCGGACAGTTGCTCGAAACCCATTTGGGTTGGCTTGCACGCTTCTACGGGACAGCCTTTGAAGTCCCGCCTTTCCTTGGCTTGGTGAAAGAGGGCGATTTGGTTGAAGGATTTAGGGAGGCTGTCAATGAACTCCACAAAGAGCAACTCTACAACATGGCAACAACGGAATGGAAACTTAAGTTCCGCAAGCCTCAATGGGGTGAACCGGCAGAAGGTTACGCATCCGAGTTGGCGGAACTGATACTTTCACGACCTACCGATGAGAAAGAAAACCTGTTGGCATCGCTGAACTTGCCCGCTAACGCTGACAAGTCTTCTGTCAAAGAAGCCCTGATGGAGAGGGCAAGGCGGCGCGTTGGATTTGACCCAGACACTGGCAAGTCCATACTCTATGATGGTCGAACTGGGGAACCCTTTGACCAGCCTGTCACAGTCGGTTGGATGTTCATCATGAAACTCATCCACCTCGTTGAAGACAAAGTTCACGCAAGGGCAGTTGGTCCTTACTCCCTCGTGACTCAGCAACCTTTGGGCGGAAAAGCGCAGTTCGGAGGTCAGAGACTGGGCGAGATGGAAGTCTGGGCGCTTGAAGCCTACGGTGCCGCCTACAACTTGCAGGAAATGCTCACCGTTAAGTCCGACGATGTTTACGGTCGCGTCCAAACCTTTGAGGAAATCGCTCGCGGTCGAAACATCTTAGAAGCAGGCGTTCCAGAGTCCTTCAAGATCCTCATCAAGGAATTGCAAAGCCTTTGCCTTCAGGTTACGGTCGAGACCCGTGACGGCACCGTTGTGGAACTGAAGGACGAAGAGGAGTTGACCTCCCAACAATGACAATAAGTTGGGCATTGGGGCAAAGACTTGACACACCCCAATGCCCTTGTGAGTTAGTCTTCGGAGGTGAAAGGACTTGGAGACAAAGCGTTCAAGGTCAACGATCTACTTCGATGTCGTGAGGATTGGACTTGCATCTCCTCAGGACATCCGTTCTTGGTCGCACGGAGAGGTAAAGCGCCCTGAGACTATCAACTACAGGAACTTCCGACCCGAAAAGGACGGGCTTTTTGACGAAAGGATTTTCGGTCCGACAAAGGATTACGAATGCGCATGCGGGCGATACAAAAAACGGAAGTTTGCAGGAATGGTGTGCGAACGGTGTGGGGTAGAGGTAACTTCTTCGAGGGTCAGACGAAGGCGCATGGGTCATATTGAGTTGGCTTCGCCCGTTGCTCACATCTGGTTCTTCCGCAACACTCCGTCTATCATCGCCCTCCTTCTTGACCTTTCCCCCAAACTCGTTGAGCGCGTCATTTACCTGACGACCTACATCGTCACCCAAGTGGACCCGAGGGCAATTAGACAGGAAAGGGACAATTTGCAAAAGGCTGTTGAACTGGAGAAAGAGGAGATCGAAGCCAGCGTGAGGGACCATGTCAACAGGTTGAGGCGGGAGCAAGAGAGTATCAAGGAACGGGCAGAGCGAAACCTCATCCCTATGGACGAGGCTGAAGACCTTATCCGCCAGATCGAAAAGGACATCCAGACTATCGTCCAACAAGCCGAGGAGCAAAAGCAAGAACTTGACAAGGCATTAGAGATACTTCAGTCCTTGCAACCGAAACAAGCCTTGACCCCCGAAGAACTCCTTTCGCTCCGCAGGCTTATGGAAACGGCTCAGAGAAAACTTGGCAAGTCCTACGACCACCTTTTCAAGGTTGGAACCGGTGCAGAGGCGATTAGGGAATTGCTTGAGGAGTTGGATTTGGAGCGCCTCTCCCGTGAATTGAGGCGGACAATACAGGAAACGACCGGAGCAAAGCGGGCAAGAGCGATCAAGCGGCTGGAAATTGTTGAAGCCTTTAGGAAGTCTCGCAACCGACCCGAGTGGATGATCTTGGAGGTCCTTCCTGTCCTGCCGCCAGAATTGCGACCGATGGTGCAATTGGATGGTGGTCGGTTCGCAACTAGTGACCTCAACGACCTTTACCGCCGAGTTATCAACCGAAACAACAGGCTTAAGAAAATGCGCGAAATCCGCGCCCCAGAGAGCATTATCAACCACGAAAAGCGCCTCTTGCAAGAAGCCGTTGACGCCTTGCTTGATAACTCCCGTAAACCTCATCCTGTCTTGGGGACAAATGGGCGTCCTTTGAAGTCACTTTCGGACATGCTCCGCGGCAAGGAAGGACGGTTCCGAAGGAACTTGCTTGGAAAGAGGGTTGACTACTCCGGTCGCTCCGTCATCGTCGTAGGTCCTCAATTGAAACTCTACCAGTGCGGCTTACCGAGAGTGATGGCTAAGGAGTTGTTCCGACCGTTCTTGATGCATTGGCTTGAGAAACACTCTGACCAGACAGGTGTTTTCACGCTTAAAAGCGCAAGGCGGTTGCTCGAGGAAGAAGACAATCCACTCGTCCACGAAGCCTTGGAGAATGTGGTCAAAGACCATCCGGTTTTGCTTAACCGAGCACCGACCCTTCACCGACTGGGCATTCAGGCATTTGAGCCCGTCCTTGTCGATGGCAAGGCTATTCAAATCCACCCTCTTGTCTGCCCTCCTTACAACGCCGACTTTGACGGTGACCAGATGGCAGTCCATGTGCCCCTGTCGGTCACTGCTCAAACGGAAGCGCGCTTGCTAATGATGTCGTCCAACAACATCTTCTCCCCTGCCAATGGACAGCCCCTGATGGCACCAGGATACGACATCGCTTTGGGTTGTTACTACTTGACACTTTGGCAAGAATTGCCTGAGGAGAAGAAGGTGACGAGGGAAGAAGGGAAGACTTCCTTCGCGTCACCGATTGAACTCCTGATTTACGCGCGAAAGGGTTGGGTTAGCCTGAGCGACACGGTTAAGGTTGGTGGGAAGGAAGCCCCTGTTTGGCAACATTTGCTCCAATACCTCGCACCACTTGGTCGCGCTTTCGCTAACCGTGAAACCCCGTTGAAGTTGCTCGAACTCAAGCAAATTCACTGGCAAACGGACATATTGGTTCGGGATGAAAAGAGCGAATGTGGATGGATGCTAACCACTCCCGGGCGCATCTTGTTCAACACATTACTGCCTCCAGACTTTCCCTTCGTCAACGAACCCGTGACAAAAAGCAAACTCCGCGACATCGTCATCCAACTTTATGAGCGTTACGGTAACATCCGGTTGGTTCAGTTCCTTGACGATGTGAAAGATTTGGGCTTCCATATCGCTACCCTGTCAGGCATTACACTCTCCATCGCTGATTTGAGAGTTCAGACAGAGCGAGACCGCTTGATCCAAGAGGCTGAAAGGAAAGTCCACGAAATTGAAGAAGCCTACGAACAAGGTTTGCTCAGTCCCTTCGAGCGGGAGGAGCAAATTTACCGAACTTGGATGGATGTCGTGGACAAAGTGACGGAGCAAGTCATGACCAACATCGGAACTCACAACCCAATCTACATGATGGCTGAAAGTGGAGCACGCGGAAGAAAAGAACAAATCGTCCAGTTAGCAGGATTGCGTGGTCTCATGACAACCGCCGTTGGAACAATCATCAGCGACCTGCCCGTCAAAAATAACCTCCGCGACGGTTTGAGCCTGTTAGAATACTTCGTCTGCACCTTCTCCGCCCGCCGAACCCTCGCCGACACCGCTCTCAGAACCTCCGACGCCGGTTACCTAACCCGTAGGCTCGTTGATGTCGCCCAAGATGTAGTCATCAAAGCCATTGACTGCGGCACCACTGAAGGCTTTGAGATGACCGCTATTGAAGACGAACAAGGCGTTGTCATCCTTTCCCTCGCCGACCGCATTTTCGGACGAATAGCAGCAGAAGATGTCATCCACCCGAAAACAAAGAAACCAATTGTCAAGGCTGGAGAGATGATCACCCGCGAAAAAGCCAAAGAGATAGAAGCGGCTGGAGTAACCAAAGTCAAGGTCCGTTCCCCGCTCACCTGTGAGTTGCCCCACGGAATTTGTGCCATGTGCTATGGAATGGACTTGTCCAACGGCAGATTGGTAGAACTGGGAGAAGCAGTCGGCATAATTGCCGCTCAATCCATCGGTGAGCCAGGAACCCAGTTCACTCTGCGAACCTTCCACACGGTCATCGGACAGAGCCTCGTTGAAATCAGGCAGTTTAAAGGTCACCGTGAACGGGCGCTCCGGGAAATCATCCGACACGCACGCGCTCAAGCAGCAGAAATGACGCTTAAGGACATGATGGACGAAATCAAGAAAGCGTCTCGCGGCGCTGAAGAGGAGCAGAAAGAGCAAAGGATGAAATGGTGGACTCGCCTACATGTTCCGCGCCGAAAAGGATTGCTGAGGGTTGAAGAGTTGTTTGATGCTCGGAAACCCCTTGGGCAAGCCATAGTCGCTGAGTACGATGGAACGGTCGTAGAGATTTCCAAGAAAGGCATCTGGCGCGTCTATGTTGATTCCATCGTTCCAGAATCCGACTGGGAAAAGAACATGGACGAAGTAATCGCTCAGGATGTCAAAGTCGGGGACACCGTTCTCGTGCCCAAGGGAACGACCCTCACCGAAGTTGTTATCGAGCAATTGAGGGCAGCCGGAGTCAAGGAAATTGTCATCCGCAAGGGCTATGTGGTCCCCTTCAACGCCGATTTCAAGGTCAAGGTCGGCAGCAAAGTGAAAGTTGGTGACCCATTGACCGAAGGGGCAATCAACCCTTACACCTTGCTCTCTCTCAAAGGAGTCAGGGCAGTTCAGGATTACTTGCTGCGCGAAATCCAGACCGTTTACCGTTCCCACGGTCTCGACATCCACGACAAGCACATTGAAATCATCATCAGGCAAATGCTGAGGAAGCGAAGGATTATTGATCCCGGAGACACTGACTTCCTGCCAGGTCAAATCGTTGACCGAGCAGTCTTTGAGTTTGAGAACAAGCGAGTCATGGCTCAGGGTGGCAAACCCGCAACAGCCGAGTGGGTCTTGATGGGAATCATGAGGGCTGCCGAGAGCACCGACAGTTGGCTGAGTGCAGCCTCATTCCAAAGGACAACTCAGGCTTTGACTGATGCTGCAATTCGCGGGAAGGCTGATTACTTGATAGGGCTGAAGGAAAATGTCATCATCGGAAGGCTGATCCCGGCAGGAACAGGTTTCTTGAGACCTGGGAGCGTGGAAGTTTTGCTGCCCGAGAGTGCAGAGACATTGCCACATGTTGGTGAACCAGAAGAAAAGCCTCGTCGTCGAACACGAGCACAGCGTCCTCGGTCTTCCAGAAGGCAATGACTTCCCCAAAAGCCTGCGTCATGATTAAAAACTGGACGAGAGGGGCATGGCTCCGCCATGCCCTTTTTGTTTGGCTTGGCTTCTTTAGTCGTTCAAATCGTGAGGTCAAAGGAGGGTAGGGCTCATGCTCAAAGAGGAAACGACCGCTACCGTCGAAACACCGACCACTTCCGACTACCAAGCAGAGCACATCGCTGTCCTGAAGGGATTAGAAGGTGTCCGCAAGAGACCTGCCATGTATATCGGTGACACAAGTGCTCGTGGCTTGCATCATTTGTTGGAAGAGGTCATTGACAACAGCGTTGATGAGGCATTGGCTGGTTATTGTAAGCGCATTGAGGTCACGATTCACAAAGACGGTTCCGCATCAGTGGCAGACGATGGTCGCGGCATCCCAGTTGATATCCACCCAGAGGAAGGTAAGCCAGCAGTTGAAGTCGTCATGACTATGCTCCATGCTGGCGGCAAGTTCCACACTGGCGCTTACCGCGTTTCCGGAGGATTGCACGGAGTCGGCGTTAGCGTCGTTAACGCGCTTTCAGAGTGGCTTGAAGTTTGGGTTAAAAGGGACGGGAAAGTTTGGTATCAGCGCTACGAGAGGGGAGAACCAGTTACACCTCTTAAAGCCGTCGGAAAATCTGCACGCACAGGGACGACCGTCAGGTTCAAACCTGACCCGGAAATCTTTGAGACGACAGAGTGGGATGCTAACAGAATCAAGCAACGGTTGCATGAACTTGCCTTCCTGAACCCTCAGGTCCGCTTCATATTCCGCGACGAACGGACAGGGGAGGAGGTTGAATTTCACGAAAAAGGTGGTTTGGTCGCATATGTCCAGCATCTAAACCGAAATCGCGAGGTTTTGCATCGCCCCATTTACATAAGCGGTGTCCGACGAATTGAGCAAGACGGAAAAGTTTTGGATGAGGTCTCCGTAGAAGTTGCTTTGCAGTATCATGAGGGCTATCAAGAACAAATTCTGAGTTTCGCCAACGATGTCCGAACGGTGGATGGCGGAACCCACGAGAGTGGTTTCAAGAACGCCCTAACCCGAGTCATCAACAACTATGCCCGAAAAGTGGGGTTGCTGAAGGAGAAAGACCCGAATCTCACAGGTGACGATGTTCGGGAGGGGCTAACTGCGGTAATTTCCGTCAAGTTGATGCGTCCTCAATTCGAGGGGCAAACGAAGCACAAATTAGGCAACAGCGAGGTTGAAGGGATTGTTTTCAGCATCGTCCATGAAGAGTTGAGTGCTTACTTCGACAAAAACGGGACAGTAGCCCGACGCATCGCTCAGAAATCAATCCGAGCAGCCCAAGCAAGAGAGGCAGCGAAGAGAGCGGCAGAACTTGTCAGAAGGAAAACTGCCTTAGACGATGCGAGGCTTCCCGGCAAACTGGCAGATTGCACGGAGAAAGACCCAAGTCTGTGCGAATTGTTCTTGGTTGAAGGCGAGAGTGCAGGGGGAACGGCTAAACAGGCTCGCGATAGGAGAACCCAAGCGATTTTACCTTTGAGAGGCAAGGTGCTCAATGTTGAAAAGCACAGGCTGGACAAAGTCCTGAGCAACGAAGAAATCAGAGCCATCATCACTGCTTTGGGCACAGGCATTTGGGTGGAGGATGGGAAGCATCGCCGGAAAAGCGGAGAGTCGTTGACAGAGTTTGACATTTCAAAACGGCGCTACGACCGGATAATCTTACTCGCCGACGCCGATGTTGACGGCAGTCATATCCGAACCCTTTTGCTGACTTTCCTCTTCAGATACCTTCGCCCCCTCGTTGAAGGTGGGCATGTATACATCGCTAAGCCGCCGCTATATGCCATCCGAAAAGGGCGCGAACTTTATTACGCCTACACCGATGAAGAGAGAGATGCTATCGTCAGGAAACTCGGTGGTCGCGGCGTTACCGTCCAAAGGTTCAAAGGGTTGGGTGAAATGAACCCAGATCAACTGGCAGAAACCACGATGGACCAGAAAACTCGTGTCTTGCTCAAGGTCACCCTTGAAGATGCCAAGAAGGCTGACTGGCTTTTCTCAGTCCTGATGGGTGAGCAGGTTGAACCGAGAAGACAATTCATTGAACAGCACGCTAAAGAGGTTGCCGACGAACTTGACATTTGACCCATCTACTTTTTCCTTAAAATTGCTTCTGCTATAGGTCTTGGAACCACTAAGCAATTCACGATGTTGTTGACACAAGCAATTCTAAGGGCTTCCGCATGAGGTTCAATTTCTTCAAAGGCTCGAGCATTGAGTGCGACAACAGGCTTACCTTGACTAACTAAAGTCTGCAATACCTTGATAGGAACGCACTTTGACGCCTCTTCTGGGATAAGGGGATCTCCTCTCTCGTTGAGAAACTGGTTCAACATAAAAGCAATCGGTTTCCCTTCCTTGATGCGCTCTACACATTTCATGCCAACAGATTCCAGAAATTTAGGATCACCCTCATAAGGTCGGCGAACCGTAAATAACGCTGCGTCCAAAGTCAGGTATGGCAAGTTGGAGTTGAAACGGTGACAACGGACCTGAGTTCTAATTGACTTTGCATTGCACCTGAGAGCAATGGAAGTCAAAATGGTTTGAGTGCTCAAGCCTTGGGTTATGGCTGACATTAGACTTTCAGACAGCCCCCAAAATTCTAACCTCTTCAGTTTTTGAAAGTGGTTGAGGGTATTAGGAAGTGAGAGGATCTCAATCATAGCCCTTACCTCGTAGCCAGAGCCAATTCCTACCCTTAAGGACTCCTGATCTCTCAGCAATTCACAAAAGAACTGGGCAGCAGACAAACCCAAGTGAACTAACTGCTCTGAAGATGCAGCAAAATGCGGCACCACTCTGGCGTCGAGAAGCTTGTAACGGCGAATAAGTGCGACTTCAAGGGCAAATTCAGGCGATGGAACTCTTACAGAGAAAGAAAACAGAGGTGGACCATTTTCTGCCCCTTCAATAGCATCCTTGAGCCATTGTTGAACCTTTTTTCGTGGCACTCCTAACAAATTTGCAATCCCAACAACGCTCTTGCACGGTTTGGATGCAGCGTATTTCAGATGAGCGACGAGGAAGCGATTTTTAACCTCCCACCACTCCGCGCGTTTAGCGATTTCCGAGAGGCGTTTTTCTGGACGAGTCATCCTAAGCAATTCAACTGCACATGATTCGTCAGTGACGAGGTAATTGAACAAAGGTCCACCAAAACGACAGGCGTTGTAGACTGATAAAATTGCTTTAGCCTTTTCCTTCCCTCCTGCTAACACGACGACAGGGCGATTTAGCCGCACCATTTCCCTCAAAACGGCAAGGGAAACTGTTTCAAAATTTGCTAACCCTTTGGAAGGAAAAGTAACCGTAGTTCCATCTGCGGCGAAGAAGTGGAATAACAATTCTGCTATTGCACTAACTTTTTGAGCAGCAGTCAAGCCCAAAGACAACTCATTAGCATCGCCTCGCCATGCATTTTCTTCCATTCCACCAATGCCCACAAAAGCCCAATCCAAGTCCTGTCCTTTTATGTCACGCGAGAAAATGACCCCTTCAATCGTTATGTCGTCGGTATCGCTAAGATGCTTCCATTTGAAATCCACTACCATCTCTCCAACAGCCTTCTCTGCATCGGCGACAGAAATAAGCGAGTCTATATACCTTGACAAGGCATAGAATCGTAAGTTCCTTGCCTTGACAAAGTTAGGTAAGGCTTTCGCGAAGGCAAGGATGGAACGACCACCTCCTATACCGATCCTTGCTCCTTCAGGGATTCTCGGACCGAAGATTTGCGCTGCAGCCAGACCCAAGTAAGAGTTCAATGCTGGTGGATCAACACTACCAACATCTGGGATGACGATGACCTCTTTAAGGTTTGGCATAGCCTCTTTTAACGCCTCACCTATTGCACAATCTATGGGCACATTAATCTTTGCTTCCAACAAGACATCACACCTTGGGTCTTTTAGAACTCTTCGGACAAAATGCCTGAGCCTGTAAAACGAGAGCTGCCTGTATGGGAGGAACATCTTTAGGCTTTTCAAAAGGGCTTGGGGAACCGCTTTCGCGTGAGGAGACAAGAAGTGATACTTGGTCCAAAGCACACGAAACAGGTCGCGCAGAGTTACCGTATCAAACGATAACCTTAGCGCCTGGGCAGTTAGCCTGTCTAAATCAAGGACGACAAAATCTCTTTCATCAGCGAAGTTTTCCATTTTGCTAACTCACCGCCCTAACGGACTACGGAGCTCAAAAAGGCAAATTCTTGCCCAAATGCTTCATCTCCTCCCTTAAAGCCTTGCGAGATTACTTCCAACCAGAAGAAAATTTTAACGCCGTTGTAAAACGAAAAGCTGTTGGGTCAGCCAAAAATTCAAGCAAGGAGGGATGTGAGATGTTGAGACGAAGTGGTTTCACCTTGATTGAGTTGCTGGTGGTGATCGCGATTATCGCGATCCTGGCGGCAATTCTGTTCCCGGTGTTCAGCCAAGCAAGGGAGAAGGCCCGTGGAATCACTTGCCTGTCCAATGTTCGTCAGATCGGTTTGGGAGCGTCACAGTACATTCAGGACTACGACGAGGTCTTTCCTCCAAGCCAGTATGGTGGCGGAGGTTCTGGCGTTATACAACTTTCGTGGATGGGATTGGTTTACCCTTACATCAAGGCAGGCAGCCAATACACAAGCCAGACTTTCGTCACCGCAAGCGGGGGAATCTTCCATTGCCCATCGCATCCCGGTGGTTACCCTCCCTCAGGCAACGATACTCACTACATTGTCCATCGTTACTTATTCCCAGATAACTGGGGACAAGGTCCTAACCCAAGGCGTTGCCCACACCTCGCAGTAATCCCGAATCCAGCAGAAAAAATCATCATGGTAGAAACGGGTAAAAACAACCGTTCGTGGGGAGCATGGGTTTACTTCTGTCCACACCAATCGCGATGGACAGGTTCTGTTTTACCCATCGTCAATGATGTTCCTGCTCGTGACGGGTGCGAACTTGCGATTGACCCTACGCTGGAACGAGATTGCGATTACCAGACAGTTGACGACAGTGCTCCTTCTTGGGGGCGCTGTGGGATGATGCCAAGGTTTAGACATAACCGAGTTTGTAATGTCACATTTGCCGATGGGCATGCAAAGGGTATGACTCGTGGGAGTATCCTTTGGTATCGCAACATCTGGGTCCCTGTGGGGGGAATTACGGGCTACTGTACCAACCCTTACTGATGGTATTAGCGGGAGGAGTTCAGTCTTGCCCTTAAATCACTCCTCCCGCTATGTCAGTTGAAAGGAGGGATGAAGATGGAAGGGCGAAAAGTTCTAATGGTTGTTATCAGCGTCGTGTTAATCCTGATTGCCGGCATTCTCATCTTCTCCCATGTCAGAAGGTCACAGGAAGGAATTATCAAAGAAGCATCGGTTGAAACAGTTCAACGAGAAATTGAGCGGATTCAAAAAGACCCGAATATCCCACCCGATGTGAAAGCAAATCTTATCCGACAACTGCAAGCAGAATTAGCGAGGGCTCAAGCGAAACAACCGCAGGCACCAACTTCACCGTGAAGTCGAAGGGGAAACTTGAGAGCAGTTGCCCGCCGCACCGATGTCAATAAACCAAGGGGAGTGGCTTTACAGGTCACTCCCCCTGTGTTTATATTTACGATGCTGTTTAAGTCGCAGCAGCGTTTTCAAGTAGGGGGTAGGTGACTCAGTGGTAGAACGAAGGACTGCTGCCACGGTAGAACAGCTTTCTCTTCCATTCGCCGAGGAAAGAATAAGATGGCATGTCATTGCATTGGTTTTGGTCTTGTCTGTGGTCTTTACTGCCGCAACAACTTGGGCGGCGTTATCAAGGCATGAAATGTTAGGGGTTGGTTACCTACCTCGTTGGGTTGTTTCGTTTTTCACGGTTCTAATCATCCTCAACACCTTCCTTAAAAGGGTTATGCCTACGCTTTCTTTAACGAGCACAGAATTAGCCTTTGTCTTTGCCGTATTATCCGTCATTGCCTCTGTTCCTCACGAGGTAGGCATTCACTTCTACCTCAACCTGATTGGACTTGTTTACTACAGTTCACCCCATAGTCAATGGTTTGGACTGTTTACATCTCACTTGCCTGGATATCTTGTCCCCTCAACTAACTTCCGTGACCCAGTAATCCTTTATGCGTATGAGGGAATGCCTGCAGGGGCCAAAATCCCTCTTGCCGATTGGCTTATTCCACTTTTGGCGTGGACTCCTTACATCTTTGGTGTCTATGTTCTTCTCGTTTTTCTCTGTCTCTTATTCGCCCGACATTGGGAAGAGCACGAAAGGTTACTTTATCCACTTGTTCAAGTTCCTAAAGAACTTGCTGGCATTACTCATGAATCGTCTGTTCGGTCAATCTTCAAATCACCACTTTTCTGGTTTGGGTTTGTTATCGCAACTTTGCCATATTCACTGCGAGGTTTGCACCTTTACTTTCCTTTCATCCCTGACCCCCAGCCCCAGCGAAATTCTGGCATTTTGTTCGCGACTGGTCCTTTAACAGCCTTCAACAACATTGACCTTCACTTTTACCCCGAAATGGTCGGGATTGCTTACTTACTCTCCAACGAGGTTGGGTTCAGCCTATGGCTTTTCCCTTTTCTGCGACGCGCAGAGGTTGCTTTGAGGATGACACTTGGAATTGACATGTATCACGCAGAGTTCCTAACATTTCAATCAGTCGCTGCCTACATTGTTATGGCAAGTTCTCTCCTCTGGCTTACAAAGGGCTATTTGAAAGAGATCGTCCGAACTCTTCTCAAACTGCCGATGCAGAAGGTAAATGATTCCTCAAAAGCACTACTGACAGAAGCGAAGGCGCTTCTCGGTTTAATTCTTGTGTTTGGAGGGTTACTTTTGTGGGCTAAATTTGTGGCCGGAGCCAGCGCAATCTGGACCGCTGCACTGTTGCTTGGGCTGTTGGTTACGGGTTTAGTGGTTGCGAGGATCGTGGCAGAAGCAGGAGTCTATATCTTCGCACCTCCCTTTAGGGTTTATCAAGTGATGTTTGATGCGTTTGGCAGGGAACGGTTAGGAGCAAAGAACATAATTTTGCTATCGGCAATGGGTTGGGTGCAAGTCAGAAGCACTGGCACTATGGCAACAGGCTACCTAACGAACTCGCTTCGTCTCCTTTCCCTCGCTAGAGTAAGTAGAGGGTTCAGTGGTGGATGGCTGATTGTAGCACTTTTTCTCACCTTGCTTGTTTGCCATTTTGTTTTCCCGATTTTGATTTACACCTACAGCGTTCCCAAACTGAGTTGGTGGGCTCAAACTTCTTCCCTCAATACAGCAAACTTCATTGGTCAATATTTGACAGCCTCGCGTCAATTAACGACACACCACTGGTGGGGGCTTGTAATAGGAGCATTCACCTGTTGGGCTCTCATTAAACTTCGGCTCAACTTCGTCGGCTTCCCTCTCCACCCAATTGGCTTCGTAACTTGGTATGGTTGGCCTCTTGACAGATATTGGCTATCTGTGCTATTGGGTTGGGCATTGAATGCTTTGGTTTTGCGCTACGGTGGCTTTACCGTTTTCCAAAGATGTAAGCCTTTTGCTTACGGCATGACCATTGGTGGCACCATGACCTTAACCTTCTGGATCCTGCTTCGTCTTTTCTTTCCCACTGCTGAGAGCATCATTATTGACTAACTAACGAAACCACTTTCTGCGCGAGTTCACACAGCGCTTGAATGCGATAGAAGGCGTCAGGGATTTTTCGGGCAATTTCAATCGCCCTTTCCAAATCTGAGCGAGCCAAAGCGATTGCGATGTCAGCTAGTGCGGATGAGCGCTCTTCGGGATCATGGATTTGCTGGGCAATTTCAAGAGCCTTATCAACCGATTTGTCCGCCACAGTCGCAGATATATCGCCAAGTGTCCAATCTCGCCAATCAAGGTCACGAATTCCCTTTGCCCAATTCAGAGCCCGTTCTACATCAAACAAAGCCATCGCTGTTGCAATGCTCCGCCAAGCGGATGCTTGCTTGTCCAGGTCACGAATTTGGCGGACAATTTCGGCAGCACGGTCCAGCAACTCTTTGCCCTTCGTGTCACCTTTCTTTGCCAACGATTGGGCGATGACGCTTAAGGCTACCGCTTTGCGTTCAAGAAATGGCAACATGTCGGCTAAAGCAATTGCTTGTTTCTCGTCAAGTTTGCTGAACACTTCAACCAATTCATCCAAAACCATCGCCTTCTCTTCCCTGTCTCTTACTTGCCTTGCCAACTTCACTGCTTCATCTGCCACCGACTTAGCCAGTGTCTCATCGTAATCGCTTAGGATCCGTGCAATGCTTGCCAAAGTAGTTGCTTTCTCTGGAACGCTGCGAATTCTTTCAGCGACCTTTAAGGCTTGGTCAACATCAAACAAAGCCCATGCTTCCGCCACTGCACCCAACGCTTCTGCTCTGCCTTCATCGTCGCCAATCTTGTTTGCAATTCGTTCTGCCTCTCTCAAAAACCTCAGCGCCGTCTGCTTGTCTGTCTGAGCCAAACTTTCCGCAATGTCCGTTAATGCCAAAACTTGGGTTGTTTCACTGGGCAAGTCCATCGCAAGTTGATAGGCTTGGTCAGAGTCAACAGTAGCGAAAGCGCTGATGACAGTGAGCAAAACCGACAACTGCCATGATTGGTCTCTAATTTGTCGGACGAATTTGAGAGCATCATCCAGAAGGGCTTCAGCCCGATTTCTGTCAACTTGAGCCATAACTTGGGCAATTTTGCTCAGCGCCAGTGCTTTCCAATCGGGTTCAGCGATGTCTTTGACAACTTTTATGGCTTCCTCCAACAAATCTTTTGCGTCCACACATGTTCCCTCCTTAAAGCGACCTAAATTGCCAATGCCCCCTCTCATCACATCGCTTTTGCCACTTGATAGAGAAACTTTGCCCTATCCCACAAGCCATTGAAAGGCTCAGCAACGATCAATCCACGCCTGTAATTGACGAAAAGCCTAAACCTTGACAGAACATCAAAACCCAAAACACCATCAGCAGGGACAGTCGGCGGCAAAGACAAACACAAAACAGGTAGGTCACGAAAGTCAACTCCAAAAACCCTCAAAAGCGGCAGGTTGACCACAGGGACAATCAGGCTTTCTGAAGCAGTGTTCAGTCGGATGGTTTGTTCTGAAGCGTCAACATCAATGCCGAGACCGATAAGGGTTGAGCGGCGGAATCCCGTCCGACCCGCTCTAGTGTCAACGAGGACGGTCAGCGCTGTCATTAAACCGTCAGAAACCATGACCGTGACCTGAATAAGTCTACTGGTTGGGTCAAAAGGCACTATTGGCATCACACAATCACCACGCCTTCAACCTCACCGACCCACTTGATGAGAAAGTAGCCACTCCTTGCCTTCCTTGCAGCCAATCCTGCTTCTGTTTCATCGGGTGTCACGGCAATGACGCGACCTGTCAAAGGCTTCTGGGTTTTAGGGTCAACGGAAAGAACTTCAATGACGACGAAAGCGTTTTGACCTTTGTAGCGCTCAAGGATTTGCTCAATCGGTTCGCCTTTCTGATTCATAGCCTTTCACCCCCAACCAAAGTATGGCATGGACTGAACCGTTGCTCTCAGGAACCGAAACTATGTCTGCCCCCTTAGTTCAAGCATCACAATTTGTCGTGGCGTCGTGGGAAGAACTTGATTTGGCGGGTGAGAATGATGGGCTGGGAGAAAAGCGATTTCCTGTTTGCCCTGTTGTTGGTCCTGGATGCTTTGGTTTGGGTTGGTTGGTTTTGGTGGCTGCGAGTTAAGGGATGGCAGTGGGAAAAAGCGAACCTGCTTTCACGGCTCTTGCTTGCGATTGCCTTTTCAATTGCCATTGCCCTTGCAACCATCCCGACGAAGCCCCCCTTTCAGCCTCACCATTCTTTCGGCATTGGACTTTTGAGCATCGTTTTGGGAGCATCCATAGCCTTTTGGCTCGGCATACTGAACTCTTGGAGTTGGTTGGCATATTTGGGCATCTTCATTCCATTTGCTGTGCCTCTTGCCCTCCAGAGTGGAGACCCTTTCCCGTCGCTTTTCGGCATGATGGTGGGGACAGTGCTCGTTTGGTTTTGTCTCGGCAAAGCGTGGGACTCATTTGGGCTGACGACCATTACACTTGTGATTGCCATCGGATTGGCTCGGTTGCACGAGCGACCTTCGGAAATTAGCGCCCGCCTTTGGCAATCGCTCCCTCTGGTGTTAGGCTTCTCAGGTTGGCTGGGACTTGGGCTTCTAAGTTCGTGGCAGCGCTATTGGCAAAGAGAAATCGGCACCTTTGAACTCATTTACACCTCATCCCTTTCCCTCATTTTCGGTTCGGCATTGATGGGCTATTTGGGCGGTGACTTTCGGTTCGTTCTACTCGTGTTGCTAACTTGCATCGCTGCATTGGTTGCACTTCAATTGCAGAATTCTCATCACGCTCGCAACTCGCCACTCGCTAATCGCCACTCGCTATCTGCTGCCGTTTTGCTCTGGATTGGTTTGCTCGTCATCTCTTTCGCCACAATCCCTGAGACAAAAGGCTTAAGACTACTCAGCGGTTACGGAGCATCATTGGCAGCAGTTTCCCTCACTTGGCTGGCAGCAGGGCAAGATGATGAGCGAGAAACCCTAAAGCACGGGGCAGTCTTGTTGGTCACTTTTTCACTGTTTCGGCTTTTCGCTGAAGTTTATCCCCTGCGGACGCCGCGAGCCGACCTTTACACTCACTACACATTTGTCGGCTTTTTGCTCGGTGCGACTGTTCCTGCCCTTCTGTCACGATGGGCGGAACAGGGACGACACATTGTTCGGGAACTTGCAACGGGTTTCTGGGCAGCATCCGTTCCAATTGCGCTCGGCGCAATTTGGGGCGTCAAAGCAGTTGCGGGTTACCTTGCAGGCAGCATCGCAGCAGCCTTGCTTATCTTCCCACTGAACATGCCCACATTACTTGCAGGTTTTGCCTCATCGTTGCCTTTGACCGCTTTAGTTGAACCCGCCTCGGATTTACCCAGAAAAATTCGGCTGTTGATTCTGGCAGGCATAGTCGTCGCTTTCGTTGTCACCTTATCAGTTGACTATCTCGTCCACAGGCGAGTTAAGAGCGACAACAAAGCCGAAGAAGTCTCTTAGGCATGTTCACACAGGGATTTTCCGAACTTGCAGATCGGCAGAAACACCGGCGTCAAGTATCAGCGCAACTCCCGTCAGACCCCTTGCCTCATCGCTCACAACCCAAGCGACCATGTTGGCGACATCTTCAGGTTGAAGCAGCAAACCGATGGGCGATGCCTTTTCCCAGCGGGCAACCGCAGCAAGGTTTTCCGCTTCCGTTGGCTTATCGCGAAGCATGGGCGTATCAACAGCGCTTGGACAAATCGCCACCACACGGATGTTCCACGAACCCAAGTCAAGGGCAGATGCTCTGGTCAAACCAATCAAGCCCGCTTTAGATGCAGCATAGACCGCCAAATTGGGCAAAGTGGCAAAGGCGTGGATTGACGAGATATTGACGATTACTCCACCACCTCGCTCCTTCATGATTGGAGCGACATGTTTGGTGCAAAGAAACGCTCCTTTTAGGTTCACCCCGATGACGAAATCAAAGTCATCGGAAGTTGTGTCAACTATGTGTGCCCGCCAGACAACACCTGCATTGTTGACCAAAACATCAACCCCACCAAATTCCGCAACCGTTCGCTCAACCATTTCCTTAACCTGCGCTTCATTGCGGACATCAACGACAAGTGCCAGCGCTTCCCCGCCTTGCTGCTTAACCAGTTCAGCGGTCTCGCTGACTTGTTCCAAAATGTCGCCGACGACGACAGCATAGCCATCCTTTGAAAGCCTCAAGGCTGTTGCCCTTCCAATTCCGCGAGCCGCTCCAGTGATGATTGCGACTTTCGCCATTTCCCTACCTCCTTTACCTCGGAAGCAATGCCGAGAGAATGTAGTCGGTTGCGTAGATGAGCACGAAGGAAATCACGACGGCTTCTGTTGTTGCTTTTCCAACCCCAGCCGCTCCGCCCTCAACTTTCAACCCGCGATGGCAACTGACGAGTGCGACCAACATTCCGAAGGGAATCGTTTTGACCATGCCCCAGAACAAGTCGCCGAAATCCATGAAGTGTTGGATGGACGACAAGTAAATGCTCGCTCTGACGCCAGCGTTGACAGCGACAATATAGCCACCGAGAACTCCCGCGACATTACCCAAAAGACAAAGTGTCGGCGTAATTACCATGCAGGCGAGCAGCCTCGGCAGGACGAGAAAGGCTACAGGACTGACACCCATGACCCGCAGCGCGTCAATCTGCTCGGTGACCTTCATCGTCCCGATTTCAGCGGCGTATGCAGAACCGACCCTTGCAGCGATAACCAAACCCGTTGCCACAGGTGCGACTTCTCGGAAGACCGTGTATGCCACAAGCCAACCGACGAACCTTTCACCGCCTCTGGAAGCCAGTTCGTGAGCCGTGTAAAGGGCAAGAACAGCGCCAGCGGCGGAAACGGTGAGCAAAACGATGGGAAGCGAGTTGATGCCGTTGGTCGCAATTTGGTCAAGGGTAAGCGCAAAAAGCCAACGCCTTTTGCGAAGGTGCTTGAAACTATCAAGCAAAAGTTGCCATATCTCGCCAACCCATGAAACAAAGTTTTGAAGCAACTTGAAAGGCACTTCCAGAAAGGAAACCATCACCGTTCGCCTCAAACTTGGGCGAGAATTTTGTCAAGCCCCGCTTTCGCTTTCGCAGCCAGTTCGTCCTTAGAGAACTGCTGCGGCAAAGTCCTGCTCAGGACCTCAACCGAGACAGCGCCATCGTAACCCGCTGCCTTGAGCGCCTTCAAAAACCCAACCAAGTCAATGATTCCGTCGCCCGGCATTATTCGGTCGCTGTCAATTTGCTCATCAACAGGTCGGTCTGGTGCGTCGTTGATGTGGACATGAACGATGCGTTCCTTTGGGAGCGCTTTCAATTCGTCCAAGGTGTGTTGAGCGCAGAACCAGTGGAAACTGTCAACGAGCAACCCCACATTGGGCGCACCGATTTCGTCACACAATTGCAAAGCCTGATCCATGCGCCACATGACTGGATTACCGCTTCGCCGAAAGTGTGCAGGTGCTACCCATTCAATCCCGAGCCTGACATTGTAGTCGGCGAGAATTGAGCAAACTTCCTTAAAGCGGCGAACCATCATCGCCCAAAACTCTTTCGGGTCACCTTCAATGGATGGTGGCACATAAGTCACGCAGGAAGTGCAACCGACAACTTGCGCTGCTTTTGCTTTCGCTGGCAGGGCTTGCAAACTCTCGCGATACTTGCCTTCTTCATCGCGCCAAGCGACTGGCAGCCAAAAGGCAGCGTGTTGAATTCCTTGTTCGGCAAGCCATTGTCGCGCAGCCTCTTCGCCCTCGGAAGCGATCTTTTGCTCCAACCACTCAATTCCAAACTCAACTGCTGCGAAACCGTGTTTCTTCGCCAACGCAACGAACTCGTCGTAAGCCAACCCACCACCCACCGTTCCTGGATTAAGGCATGGCACCACGAAAGACCACCTCCGTTTGGTTGAGTTGACCGACTTCCGAAAGGATTATGGCGCTTGCAGCAGCGATTGGCGAATAGCGACTGGCAAAAACAGCAACAAACCCAAATTGGTGCGGGGTGCTAAGTTCTGAGTGCAGTCGTTAAGCCTTGAAAATTTTTCGGCGGTGAAGGAGCACTGCCTTCCAGAAGAAACCATTCGCTATTCGCTACTCACCACTCGCTGTCGTTTTGGCAGTAGCCTCACCCTCCTAATTTGTCCACCGACTCTAAGTCGGTGTCTAAGAAACGAAGCCTGCTGAAGCAGGCTAACACGAAAAAGTTGCGAGTTGCGGGTTGTGCGTTCAAAGAAAAAACCTAACTCGCAACTCTCAACCCTCAACCCGATTAGCAGGCTTCAGCCTGCTTCTGATTTCGTAGCCACCTACCTCGGGTGGGTGGACAAAACTCACTATTCGCCAATCGCTACTCGCCATTCGCTATTCGCCACTGGGTCAGCACAAGTTCTGGTGGGACTTTGAACTTCAGCCACCCGCCCTTTGCTTCTACCCGTTGACTCAAAAGCACCTTGCCAGTCAGAAGGTCGCAAACTGTCACTTTCACCTTCTGGCTTTCGCAGCGAATTTGAATTTCGCCTGGTTGAAGCGGGATGAAAAACATGGGTGGGCGACCGATCCAAGCAGAAGGTGGTTTCCCTACCAGCATTGTCAGACCTTCAGCCTTCGCCAAAAGTTGGGTGCGGTATCCTGGACCCACGCCCCAAAAGTCGCCGACAAATAATGCTGCCTCCGCTTCACCGTGAGTGCCCGTTCGTAGAACTCCAACGGATCGTGACGGCACGGAAAGCCTACCCCAAAAATGTGCGTGTTGCACTTTTTCAATCGGGTTGGCAACTACGAAAGTCAACCTTTCAAGAAACATGAGCAAATGGGTCTCAGCACCAAATTCCAACCGCCTTCCCAAAACCCATTCAATTCTCTCAGGCTTCATGCCTTTCAGTTCCGTCGCCCGTTTCAGCATCGCTTTGTAAAGCCTCATTGTTTCATCAACGCTTCGGAATTCAGGCGCGTCAGCACAAAAGACAACCAAACCTTCGCCCAATTTCCTTGCCACAACCAAAGGCTCTCCCTTCTCTGTCGTCGCCAAAACTCGTCCCCCGTCCCTCGTCCCGCGTCCCATTCTCACACAAGGTTTGCCCTGCCATTCAGTCAACTCAAACTGGTCATCAGTAGCGACGCACCGAACAGTTGGCATGGCATCAAGGTCAAAGGGAGACGAAATACCACTGATGAAGTCAAATCCGAGCAAAGTTTTCAGTCGCTGCATTTGAGTTCGTTTGCGGTCAGGGTCAAAAGTGAAGTCGCCTGTGATGATGGCGATTCCACCTTTTTCAACGAACCGCTTCACCGCTTCAAAAGTTTCGTCCCGCCAAACAAACGGGACAGGAAAGACGGCAATTTCGTAATTGAATTTTTCGTCGTTCGTTGTCAACTCCCACTCACGCACGATGCGGAAATGAACTTTCAGCCGCAGCATCGCTTCAATTGCCCGAAAGACGGCAGCACTAATTCGCCCTCTCGGTCCAGTCCCACTGAACCCAAATTCACCCTCAGCACCAAGCAAATGCTCGTCAGGCACGACAAGAGCAACCCATGAACCTTCAGCCGTTGGCACATTACATCGTTCAAGCAACTTCGCTACCGCCACCATTGTCTTTCCCGCCGTCTTCAAAGCCGCTTCCACTCGCCAAATTTTCACTTGTCCCCTGTCCCGTGTCCCTTGTCCCGTGTTCTGTGCCGTTGCCCAAATTCCATGTTGATGCACCAATCCCCAAGGGAAGATGCAGGCTTCCATGTCCTTCCAATCCCAGTTGAGTGCCATAGTGCCGCCAAGTGCGTAAGTCAAAAGTGGCAAATTCAGGAAGTGGCGAATCACTTCATCGCTTGTCCCGTAACCCCAACCACCGAAGCGGAAACTGGGATGGTCGCGAGCGCCAAATTCGCCAACAGCCAAACCTTGACCGCGATGTATCCGCTCGTAAAACTTCAAAGTCGTCGCTATGGCTTCAGGTGAACGGCTGCCGTAGTAGTGCAGGTTGGTGAAAGTGAGCCATTGAGACGCCTCATAGTGGTCGCCACTGACTTTCCAATCAATCTCGTCGGTGACAGGTTGCTTTGCGCCACTTTCCCGCAACGCTTGCACATTCGCTTTGACCCAACGCTTAATGAGCCAACAGCGGAAGTGTTGGATGTCGCGAGACTTCAAGTCGTTCCAACCTCGCGGTTGGTGCGGTGCAAACGGGATAGCACCGAACTTGACAGGTTCGCCCCAAGCAGATTGCAATTTTGCTTCGTCGCCGTAGCGTTCTTTCAACCACTCGTTGAACATCCGACGCAAATCGGGATGGTCGCGGATTTCTACCCATGCCTCGTTCTCAATGTCCCAAAGGATTCGCCTTGCGTTTTTGTAGCGTGAACCGACCAACCGCACGAAAGCACATTGTCGTCGTAGCGTTTCGTCGTCAACGCTTACGCTCATCCACTCGTGCAAAGTCGGCATCAAAATCAAGCCGTGCCGATGAGCCATCAGCACCAGAGCGTCGTAGCGTCGCCAGAAACTTTCAGTTGGCTTCTCCAAATCGCCCGCAAAGTGGCTGATGTGCAAGACACGCAAGATGCTCAAACCTATCTGCCTCATCAAAGCAAACTCAAACTCCCACTGTAACGGGTTCTCCCAAGTTGCCTCTGGCGCAAACATGACACCCGTTTGGTTTGTGCCAAGCCAAAAGCGTGGTCGCCACTGCCTCCGTTCTTCGTCCCACTCGCACAAAGTGTTGTCTCGCCACTCAATTGGAAGTGCTTGCCTTAACACCTTCTCGTCCCAAACGCAAAAGCCTGACCAAATCTCGTCTGAGCGTGCATGCGTGTAAGCGTGCAAGCGTTTCTGGGAGGGCGAAGCTCCTGCCGAGCCGTGTCTTAAGACGGCGCGGATGGCATAAAGTGGTGCTGCGCCCTTGGGGATTTCCCAATCCATCGTCACCGTCGTTTGCTCTTTCGGCGAAATCGTAACGGTTCGTTCGCCCAAAACGATGGACTTGCCCATTTTCAATGGTTTGGGCATCGGGGCAATTTCCACCCGAACCGTCACCGTTTTTGGAGCAACTCCGTCATTGCGGACTTTAACGCTCACTTGTGCCTTTTCGCCAACACGATAGCACCAAAGGGAAGGCTGCAAACTATGCAAGTAGACGCCGTCAAGCAATTGGCGGATGACATGCACCAACACCTTCTGGAACTCTGGCAACCTTGTCAAGTCGTGGCTTTCAATCCCGCAGAAAGCCCAACTGCTTCCTGCATACGGACCAGCGAAGTGGTGAAGGATGCTGAACGCAGGACCGAGGAAGCGACCAAATTGGTCTCGTGCAATCAAAACAGGAACGAGCCGAGCCCAAGCCTTTGGGTTAACTGGGTCGTTGCTACCAATCAACCCCACTGCCGCATAACCCTTCATCGGCTCTTTCGTCTTCACCACAACGCTGTTCCCCTTGTCTCGTGTCCCATGTCCCGTGTTCCATTCCAGAACCGCTGTGCCGTCAATCCGAAACGATGGGTCAAAAATTGCGAACTGGTCAGGGTCAATGTGCATCCAATCGCGTGCATCGCCCCAACGGGCATTGATGACGGGCTTGACGGAAATGTCAGTAAACTCGGCAGCACCGTGACCGTGAACGATGGCGTTGATGGCGACCTTTGCAGTGTTGTCGG
>Ga0071330_1064954_pt1 | contig 55928 bp, 62 predicted proteins | sample GBScel77sediment_FD_63802 | JGI IMG/M metagenome (GOLD analysis project Ga0071330, IMG submission 63802) | Hot spring sediment microbial communities from Great Boiling Spring, Nevada - Cellulolytic enrichment Sediment 77C v2 (version 2) | ecosystem: Environmental > Aquatic > Thermal springs >...
TTCTTTTTGGCTGCTTTGAAGTACCCTTTGAGGGCTTGAAAGTAGAGCTGAACAAATGTCTGCTTTGAATGGACGTGGATTTTGATGTTTTCTGCCCAGCGGAGGATGTATTTGTCTGCGGTGGGCCAGGACAGCCAGAAGCCTTTCTTTTGGTGTATCTTTCGCACAAGAGACATCGTTTTGTTGTAAATTCTTGCTGTTGTGCGGTTGAGTTCTTCGCATGTTTGACTCAGGTGTCCTGGTACGGCGAGTTTGTAGGTTCGTATCACACGTGTCCGGGCATTTTCCCACTCCTCGTGCTAATTGTAACACAGTTGAACTACAACAACCACTTACTATCCCCCTGAAGGGGGATAGCTTGCGTGGTTGGGGTTCTGTCATGGAGTCGGCCTGCTATTCCAAGCTCTTTCAGTTCTTTCTTGTTAAGTCCCAATTTCTTTCCTAAGAGAACAGCGATTCTCGAAGTGTATTCCGGGTGAAGGGCTGTGTAGTGATCTTTCTTGTCGATAATTTTGATCAGTCTTTCGAGCCCTTCTGTTTCATAGTGAAACTTCAAAATAGACCTCACAAAAATGGAGCGAATGATGAGTATAATTGCGAGTCCTCCAAGTGAACTCCAGAAAGAAGCTGCAAACCATTTATTGCCGGGCTTACTCTTGTACTCTAAACCCCAGAACGTCTTCTTTCCTCCCTTTCGAAACTCCACAGAAGCACCGATTGAGTTCAAAATACTGGCCACATCCCATTCTACATACGCTGTCCTGTCAGCTATCATTTCTTCCCCCATGCTGTCGTATATTTTGAACAGTGCCCAGAGTCTTTCCCCATCCGATTCCACTCTGTAGTATTCTTCTTCGAAACTCGGGGGTTGATTAAGGATCTTTATTTCTTTGATGTGTGGATCTAAAGACTTTATTTCCTCAAAGGCTTCTTCGTTGAATTCTTCATCGTTTTTTTCTATCGCTTCTTTCAGTTCTGTCCACTGAAAGTATCCACTCGATACGAGATCTACAGACCGCTGAACGATAGTTTTGAAAACCTCGAGTTGATAGTCTTCCAGTTTCTTCTGGTAGTGGATTTGAACAAAAGCCACTCCAAAGAAAATGAGCATTGCGACGACTAAGAAAATCCATTTGTAACGTTTCAGATACAAAAATCATCCCCCCGAGTTTTTTCAAGCCGCTTCTTCGGATGGTTTTGAGAAAAAGCCAACTATCGCGAGAATATCACCCACGAACATGAGTATGAAACCCACCCCGAAAACAACAAGAAGGATCGCTCCCCATTTGTAGAAAGACGCGGCGGTGTTGAAGACTGAGATTTTCAAACTCTCGGCGAGCATCCTGTAGGCTTTCACCTTGTAAACGAGGGCTATTATTCCAAGAACAACGATGGTTACGAAGCCGGCTAAGGTCACACCACCAGCGAACAGACCGCCCGCGAAGAGTGAAGCAACGAGTGAAACAGAGAAGATCACAGAAACGATCAACAGCAAAACAGCGGGTATCAAGAGGTAGTTGAAGATTCTTCTTTCCCCCACTTGCTGTGAAATGTTGTATATGCCGATGAGAAACAGTATGAGCCCCACAAGAGAAAAGATCCACCCTACCACCGGCACCGCACCGAACAGTTTGAATATCATCCCTACCCCCGCTAACGTTTTCGCAGTGGAAAGATTCATCGTATCACCTCCACCTGAAATTGTACCAGACAAGACCGATCCACTCGTAGATGGCCCGTGAATTCAGATAGAAAGAGGTGGCATTCGGAAGGAAATCTACGAACTCCGGATCTCCAAAGTAGAATCCAGCGGGGTACGGTGTTACACTCTGGAAAAAACTTTTGAAAGTGGAAACAGCCCTTCTCATGTGAATCGAATCGGTTACCAGAATGATGGGCACATCTCCTATTTTTTCCCTCGTGAAAAAGGCGTTTTCGTACGTGTTTCTCGATCTGTCTTCAACGGTGATCTTCTCCTCGGGAACACCCAGCGAAACAAGGTAGTCTTTCATTATCATCGCTTCCGGCCTCAGCCCGGTTAGGCTACCACCGGTTACGAGTATAGGCATTTTTGTCTTCTGGTAGATCTGTACACCTGTCAGAAGCCTTCTCAGAGTGGCATCGCTGAGGTTGTCACCCGCCTTCGTGTTTCTTTCCACACCACCACCGAGAACAACGATCACAGCATCGTTTGGAAGCGTTGCAGGAACATCGAGGTTTTTCTCGAGAGACCAGAGAAAGAGAAACTCCCCCACGTAACTGCTGAAAAGATACGCGGTCACTGCCAAAGCCAAGAGGAACCATCTTGCTTTTTTGAAAAAGAAACTCCCCACGATCAACAGGAGTATGAAAAGACCGGGTGTTACCAGAAATGCTCCGATGATTTTTTGAAGGAACATCCTTCCACCTCCACGTTTATGATTTTAAACGACTGTCGATAATCATAGGGGGAGGATGAAGAATGGACGTCTGGAAAGTCCTGGGAAGATACAGCAACGTACTCGTTCTCTCGAGGAAAAACAGCATCCTCATCCTCGAGATAAACGGTAAGGCACCGAAGCCGGGAGAGAGTGTGAGAGTCTGGAACAACAAGGTTATGACCGGAAAGGAGCTCAAAGCGAAGCTCCTGGCGCGCTTCGATGAAGAACTCTCCCTCAAGGTTCTCAAAGTGCCGGGTCTTCTGGAGTTCTTGCACGACATTTCCCGCGGGTTTGATAAGAAGTACGTTCACTTCGTGAAGTTGTTCATGAAGTACCTCGTTCCATCTCGATTCCTCAAGATGAACGATGAAGAAAAGAAGATCATAATGAAATCTCTTCCTGAGGTTTTCGAGTCAGGACCTTCCAGCTTTCGAATCAGGTTTTCCGTCAAGAGCTTCTTTGAGTACGTTCAAAAGAACTTTCCAATCAATCGGAATATAAATGAAGAGGCTCTCAGAAGAACATTCACTTTGAAAAGACCCATCTTTTCCACCGAAGAGTACGATGTCTATCAGGTGAATGAACCGCTCTCTAAGGGATTCGTAGGTAAGAACTACATGGCACTGCCTTTCTCTGGAAAGTACCAGATTGTTGTTTTCAGAAGGAGAAACTTTCCGTTTGTCGAATTCAAACTCAAGGAGGGGCCGGATCTGACCTTCTTTGAAGATTTTGTGAACGACAAAGTAGCGGTTGAGAAAAGAGAAAACGGCTGGGTCCTCATCTGGAAAGACAGAGAAATGATGGAGTTTGAACTTCCAGACAAAGAACTCCTCCCAAGACCTGAAAAACTGGTGGACGATGACCTCTTAGATGCCGTCTTTCTTTTGAACAGCCTTCTGGAAAAAAACGTCAGGTTCGCTTCGATGCCTTCTTTCGGCATTCAGGAAATGTGGTGGGAGAAAGAAAACAATAGAGTGATCCTTGTTGTTAACTCTGTGCGGTTCGGCAGGGTCGTTGCCGACGTGATTTTGGAAGGCAGATCCCTTTCGGTGAAATTCTACGCTGAAAAGAATTCGGAGGAATTGTCTGCTCACAGCGAAGAGCTTCAGAAGGAATTCGAAAGATTGGGATTGATCGCGCACGTCTTCTTTTTGAGAAAAGATCCCATGAACTGGGAGGGATTCAATGCATACGGATGAGATAAAAAAAGCAGTGGCTTTGAAATACGATCCCTCCAGAACGAGTGCACCTGAGGTTGTGGCAAAGGGTGTGGGTGAAGTTGCAGAAAGGATAATCGAGGTGGCCAAAAGGTATGGCATACCAATAGAAGAAAGGCCGGATATCATAGACGATCTTTTGAGACTTGATCTTTTCTCAGAGATTCCTGAAGAGATGTACCTTGTAATCGCTGAGATATACGCCTTTCTGAAAAGATACGACAAATGAAAAGAGGTCCCCGAACGTGGGGACCTCTGCGTGGTCGGGGCGACTGGACTTGAACCAGCGACCTCTTGCGCCCCATGCAAGCGCGCTAGCCACCTGCGCCACGCCCCGCCGTTTTTATATTTTATCACAGGATGTGAAGATTTCAACCCTTATGGATTTTCAGTCTGGAGATCGGGATTTGATCTTTTGTAGAGCTGTCAGATGTGGTGGTATCTGGAAAAGTTTAACTCCCCCACTTGATTTTCTTTCTGATATGGTTTAAAATTACCCTTGGATGGCCCCATAGGATAACGGCCAGTCCGCCGGATTCTCAGTCCGGAGGTCGGGGTTCGATTCCCCGTGGGGCTGCCAGATGAAATAGCAGAAGTGTAAAGGGATGCCAAAGGCATCCCTGTTTTTGTTTTAACTGGTATCTTTCTGCTTTCCAGCGATTCTCAAAAAACACCTTGCTTTTTCAGACGAAATTTTAATATAATACAACATTAAAACTTCATTCAATGACAGGGGGATGATCATGGAAAAGAAAGTGTGTTTTCTGGCTTGTTTGATCTTCTCAGCGGAACACAGGAAACTGACACGCTTTCAGAAGCGGCGAGAGGACTCGTCAATCAGCTTCAAGCGGTGATAAGCAACACATCTTCGTTTGAAATAAAGGTGCCTCCTCTATGATCTACATTCCAAGCGATTTCGAACGACTCATGTGGGCAGAAGGCTGGCAGTATCTCTACTATGTGTTTCGGGCAAGTTTCTTTATGCCTGCAACCATCACATCGATCGAAATCGAGGGAATAACAGAATACAACACAAAGTTCATCCCATTTCTCCTTAACAACAAGCCAGATTTTGTTGAAGTGCACGACGGAGGATGAAACGACCACGGTGGTTCAGTGGCCGATGATATCGGTGGATGGAAAGTACTACTTCTTCTCGCTGGACATCGTACAAAAGGATGAAGGAACCGAAGTTAGACTGTACCCAAAGACACAGCCTTTAGAGTCTATATTGTGATCATTTCTCTATTGAAACCCTGCTTCCCACGCCGAATCTGTGCCTTTCAAAGAAGCCTTTCTTCACCTCGAGAGCGTACCTGAAAGGGCCTGGTGCGTAGTAGATCTTGCAGGGTTCCTCTTTGCACGGCTCCATCTCCTGAATGGAGAATATGACACCGTTTCTGTCTATGAAAGCGATTTCAAGGGGAACGTACGTGTTCTTCATCCAGAAACCCGAGCGGGTGTCCTCTTCAAAAACAAAGAGCATCCCGAAATCGTCCGGGATGCTCTTTCTGTACATCAGACCAATGGAACGAAGAGCGGGGGTGTTCGCTATTTCCACATCCAGTTTGAGTGACTTTTCACCATCTGTGATCACAATTTTTCCTTTTGGGAACTTCACCCTGTCGCTCTGTCCGGATGCAACGACTACAACAACTATTCCGATCGTGATCAGAAGCGGCAGAAGAAACTTTTGAAGTCTCAAGAAAAGGGGTCTCAAACCCCACATCACCTCAGTTCTGCTATTGTCTTCACTATGTAGCTGTTGAGCAGGCTTTCGAGGTACTCCTGCTTTCCAGATGGAAGTTCGATATCTTCTTTGTCTATTATATACTCTTCGAGTTTTTCGAAATCGGTTTTTCCTTCTACGATCTCTTTTCCGATACCTTCTTTGAAGCTTCTGTATTTTTCCTCGATGAACTTGTCGAATACTCCGTCTTTCGCGAGTTTGTATGCTATCTTGAAGCCGAGGGCGAAGGTGTCCATTCCTGCGATGTGACCGATGAAGAGATCTTCTACCTTGTAGGAAGCCCTCCTCACCTTCGCGTCGAAGTTGAGGCCACCTTTTGTGAATCCTCCTGCTTTTATCACTTCGTACATGGCAAGTGTTGTGTCGTAGATGTTCGTTGGGAACTGGTCGGTGTCCCAGCCGAGCAGGAGATCTCCCTGGTTGGCGTCGATGCTTCCGAGTTTTCCGAGGATCCTTGCCATCCTCAGTTCGTGCTGGAAGGTGTGGCCGGCAAGCGTCGCGTGGTTCGCTTCGATGTTGAACTTGAAGTACTCATCAAGGCCGTGGTTCTTCAGGAAAGCGTAGGCCGTTGCCACATCGAAATCGTACTGGTGCTTGGTGGGTTCTTTCGGCTTGGGTTCTATGAGGAACTGTCCGGTGAAGCCGATCTTCTTTGCGTACTCTACTGCCATTCTGAGAAATCTCGCGAGATTTTCGAGTTCCAGCCCGAGATCTGTGTTGAGAAGAGTTTCATAGCCTTCTCTTCCACCCCAGAAGACGTAGCCTTCTCCTCCTAGTTCTTTTGTGATCTCGAGGGCTTTCTTCACCTGGGCTGCCGCGTAGGCAAAGACATCCGCACTGCAGGTCGTCGCGGCGCCGTGCATGTACCTCGGATGGGAGAACAGATTCGCCGTTCCCCAGAGGAGTTTCACGTTGCTGTCCTTCATTCTTTCCTTTATTCTTTCCACCACTTTGTCCAGTATCTTGTTTGTCTCTCTGAGCGTTTTTCCTTCGGGAGCGATGTCTCTGTCGTGGAAACAGAAGTACTCGATGTTGAGCTTTTCGCAGAACTCGAAGAGAGCGTCCACCCTCGCAAAAGCTTTGTCCATGGGATCGGAGAACCTGTTCCATGGGCGTTCAGCGGTTGGATCTCCAAACGGATCTCTTCCCTCGTTCACGAAGGTGTGCCAGAAGGCGACGGAAAACTTCAGGTGATCCTTGAGAGGCTTTCCATCGATCACCTCGTTCGGATCGTAGAACTTGAACGCCAGCGGATTCGTGCTTTCCTTGCCTTCAAACTGAATCTTTGGGATTTCTGGGAAAAATTCCATCATGTAAACACCTCCCTAAATTTTTTCTATCAATCAATTATATACAATCTTGGGGTATCATTTCAAATATTTTTTTAGGATATACTTGAATCTGGGAGGTGTTTTCAATGGAGATCACAAAAAGAATAGAAGAACTCGGAGAAGAAATGGTGGAGTCCCTGAAAAAATTCATCTCCATCAATTCGGTGAATCCCGCCTTTGGAGGCCCAGGAGAGAAAGAAAAGGCCGACTGGCTCGAAGGTCTTCTCAGGGATTTCGGTTTCGAGGTCGAACGCTACGATGTGAAAGACGATAGGGGCATATGGCGATCGAACGTTGTAGCAAAGATTCCAGGAAGAAACAGAGAAAAAACGCTTTGGATCGTGACTCACATCGATACCGTACCACCGGGAGATCTCTCTTTGTGGGAGACGGATCCTTTCGTGCCCGTTGTGAAAGACGGGAAGGTTTACGGTAGGGGAGCCGAAGACAACGGAGGTTCCATGATAGCCTCCATATACGCTGGGAAGGTCCTCATCGACCTTGGTATCACTCCTGAGTACAACTTCGGTCTTGCGCTCGTCGCCGACGAGGAGGCAGGAAGCGGATATGGAATCCAATATCTGATAGAAAAAGGGTTGTTCAGCCCAGAAGACATGTTCCTGGTCCCGGATGCCGGAAACGAAAAGGGAGACTTCATCGAGATCGCGGAGAAGAGCATCCTGTGGTTCAAAGTGACGGTGAACGGGAAACAGGGACACGCTTCAAGACCGAGGACAACGGAAAACGCTCTCAGAAAAGGTGCGTATCTCATAGCGGAGATAGATGAAGCGCTTCACAGGAAATACTCCGATATAGACGAACTCTTCGATGAACCGCTCAGCACGTTCGAACCCACTCGAGCTGAAAAAACTGTGGACAACGTGAACACCGTTCCCGGCAGGTTCGTTTTTTACTTTGACTGCAGGGTTCTGCCCCGCTACGATCTCAACGAAGTGCTGTCCACCATCGAGTCGATTCTAGACGGAAGAGGTGCAGAGCTGGAGGTCGTTGTGAAACAGCCCGCACCCAAGCCAACTCCACCCGATTCGGAACTCGTGGTGAAACTTTCCGATGTTTTGAGAAGTCTAAGAGGGCTGGAAGCGAAAGTGGGAGGTATAGGTGGAGGCACCTGCGCCGCGTTCTTCAGAAAGAAAGGCTGGCCCGCTGTCGTCTGGAGCACAATAGACGGGACTGCTCATCAGCCCAACGAGTACCGAAGGATATCGCACATGGTGGAAGATGCGAAGGTGTTCGCACTTCTCGGAACTGAGAGGTGAATCGATTGCTCAGAACGATCGCCGATCACCTCATGGATGTCGCGCAAAACGCCGTGAAAGCGGGAGCAAAGAATATAAAGATAGAGATAGAAGAGACCGATGAATGGTTCAGTTTCGTCGTGGAAGACGACGGACCGGGGATAGAGAATCCAGAGAGGGTGTTCGATCCCTTCTTCACCACAAGGGATCCTAGGCTGAGAAAAGTGGGGCTCGGTCTTCCATTTTTGAAACAGGCCGCGGAACAGACGGGAGGATTCGTTAAATTACACACAGAAAGAGGAAAGGGAACGAAAGTAGAAGCGCGGTTCAATCTGAAAAGTGTGGATTGCCAGCCGGTTGGGGACGTAGCCGGAGCACTCGCGAGTCTCATTCTTTCTGATCCCGATGTGAACTGGTACATCATCAGAAAGAAGAATGGAGACGGTTATGAGATAAATACCATCGAACTGAGGGAGAAAGGACTCTGGGACCCGGAGAGCCCCAGTTTTGCGGTTTTTCTCTTCGAAACTCTGGAGAGTCTTGAGAGAGAATTGAAAGGAGGTGAAAACAATGAGTGAAAAATTCGAACACTACTACACGGTGGAACCCACATCGAAGCTGAAGGTCAGAGAAGCGAGACTCGTTTTGAAAAACGGCCATGAATACATTTTCAAAACACCTTCCGGTGTGTATTCTTACGGAAAAATAGACAAAGCCACGCAGGTGCTCCTTGAAAACCTGAAAGTTCACGGAAAGAAGGTGCTCGATCTTGGATGCGGCTACGGTGTGATAGGAATCGTTTTGAAAAAAGAATATCCAGATCTTGAAGTTTACATGAGCGACATAAACAAGCGCGCAGTGGAATTCGCCAAGATAAACGCGAAGGACCACAACGTCGAAGTCGATATAAGGTGGGGGAATCTCTACGAGCCGTGGGAAGATATGAAGTTCGACATGATCGTGTGTAATCCTCCGATCGTTGCAGGAAAGAAAGTCTGGATGGAAATAGTGAAGAGTGCCCCCGAGTTCCTTGAAGAAGGCGGAAGCCTTCAGATCGTCGCTTACCACAACAAAGGTGGCAGAAGGATCAGAGATTTCATGAAAGAGGTTTTCGGGAACGTGGAGGAGCTCTGCAAAACCGGTGGAATAAGGGTTTACAGGTCCGTGAAAGGATTGAAAGAAGATGAAGATAACGCTGAATAGCGTTTCCTTCAGATACAACGGAGACTACGTTTTGAAGGACGTGAACGCCGAGTTCGAAACGGGGAAGATCTACGTTGTGGTGGGAAAAAACGGCTCCGGGAAGACCACCCTTTTGAAGATCCTCGCAGGACTCCTGGAAGCCGAGGGAGAGATTTTCCTGGACGGTTCACCAGCGGATCCGTTTCTTTTGAGAAAGAACGTGGGCTACGTCTTCCAGAATCCGTCTTCACAGATCATAGGTGCCACCGTGGAGGAGGACGTGGCCTTTTCGCTGGAGATAATGGGGCTCGACGAGAGCGAAATGAGAAAGAGAATAAAGAAGGTCCTGGAACTGGTGGGACTCTCCGGTCTCGAAAAGGAAGACCCGCTGAACCTTTCAGGAGGCCAGAAACAGAGGCTTGCGATTGCCTCGATGCTCGCTCGGGATACACGCTTTCTCGCTTTAGATGAACCGGTTTCCATGCTGGACCCTCCCTCTCAGAGGGAGATATTTCAGGTGCTCGAGAGCCTCAAGAATGAAGGAAAGGGAATAATACTGGTAACACACGAGCTGGAGTATCTGGATGATATGGACTTCATACTCCACATCTCGAATGGTACAATCGATTTCTGTGGAAGCTGGGAGGAATTCGTGGAGAGAGAGTTCGACGATGTGGAGATTCCTTTCAAGTGGAAACTCTGGAAGAAATGTGGGAAGATAAACCTGTGGGAGGATCGGTATGAGAATTCTGGTAACCAACGACGACGGGATACAGTCTAAGGGGATCATCGTCCTCGCAGAGCTTCTTTCCGAGGAACACGAGGTGTTTGTGGTGGCTCCCGATAAAGAGAGGAGCGCAACTGGTCACAGCATCACCATACACGTTCCGCTCTGGATGAAGAAGGTTTTCATCTCAGAGAGGGTGGTTGCGTACTCCACTACAGGAACGCCCGCGGACTGTGTGAAACTCGCCTACAACGTGGTCATGGATAAAAGGGTCGATCTCATCGTGAGTGGTGTGAACAGGGGGCCCAACATGGGCATGGATATTCTCTACTCTGGGACGGTCTCGGGTGCGATGGAAGGTGCCATGATGAACATTCCTTCGATTGCCATATCGAGTGCTAACTACGAGAGTCCCGATTTCGAAGGAGCGGCACGTTTTTTGATCGACTTTCTGAAAGAATTCGACTTCTCACTCCTCGATCCTTTCACCATGCTGAACATAAACGTGCCTGCTGGTGAGATAAAGGGATGGAGATTCACAAGGCAGAGCAGAAGAAGGTGGAACGATTACTTCGAAGAGAGAGTCTCACCCTTTGGGGAGAAGTACTACTGGATGATGGGAGAGGTCATCGAAGACGACGATAGAGACGATGTTGACTACAAGGCGGTTAGAGAAGGGTACGTCTCCATCACTCCGATACATCCCTTTCTCACGAACGAACAGTGTCTGAAGAAGTTAAGGGAGGTGTACGACTGATGTACAGAATAAGAGTCTTTGGAGATCCCGTCTTGAGAAAGAGGGCAAAACCCGTTACAAAGTTCGACGAGAACCTGAAAAAGACCATAGAAAGAATGATAGAGACGATGTATCACTACGACGGTGTGGGACTCGCGGCACCGCAGGTTGGAATATCTCAGAGGTTCTTCGTCATGGACGTTGGAAATGGTCCGGTTGCCGTGATAAATCCGGAGATTCTTGAAATCGATCCAGAAACTGAAGTAGCAGAAGAGGGGTGCCTCAGCTTTCCCGAGATCTTCGTCGAGATAGAAAGGAGCAAAAGAATAAAGGTCAAATACCAGAACACAAGGGGAGAATACGTGGAAGAAGAACTGGAAGGTTACGCTGCAAGGGTTTTTCAGCACGAGTTCGATCATCTGAACGGAGTTTTGATCATCGATCGAATCAGTCCAGCGAAGCGCCTTTTGCTCAGAAAGAAACTCATGGACATAGCAAGAACCGTTAAGAGATGAGGAGGGAAGAGACGTGAAAAGGTGGTTGCTTTTGATTTCCTTGATGGTGTTCTCCGCGGTTGTGTTTTCGTTCTCCGCACCCGTTGATTCTCCAAGGGTTTCGGCAACTTTCGGTGAGTACAGAGGGAGTGGAAACAGAGGACCTCATTTTCACATGGGAATCGACTTTTCTACGGGATTGAAAGAAGGAGTTCCCATATACGCCTCCGAGAGAGGCTGGCTCGTCAGAATCGAAATAGACGAGGACGATATATACGGCTACACAGTGGTTCTGGAACACGAGAATGGATACAGAACGCTCTACGCCCATCTGAGCAGATTCTCGAAAAAACTGGAAACGGTAGCGAGTTCTTTGAAACAAGAGTTCGGGAATGTGAGGATCGTCGTGAACTTCCCTGAGAAAGAGATCTGGTTCGAAAAAGGTGAAGTCGTCGGATACTCAGGAACCACAGGAGAGGCACCCATTCCCCACGCACACTTCGAGATAAGAGACAGGAACGAGGAAGTTTCCTACGACCCTTCGACTTTCTTGAACCTTCCAAAACCCGTGGATGAGGATATTGTTCTGGAAAAAATAAAGATAGGAGACAGTGTGTACGATTTCGTCGAGGGGAGGACGTACCCGTTCAGTGGAAATTTCCCGGATCTTGCGATCAAAGCCTATTCGAAAGGGTTCAACAACACGTTAGGACTCAAGAAGATCTCACTCCTTTTGGAAGGTGAAGAGATCTATCAGATCTCTTTCGATCAGATTCCCTGGTCCGAGTTCACAAACGTCTGGGGAGTGTACGATAGGAAGTCCGTTTCGGCCGCGTACAGGTTTGAGCTCTGGTACAAATTGTTCCCCGAAACGTTTTCTTCGATGATAAAGGTGAACAAATTTCCCGAATTGGGAAAAGCCCCAGATTTTGCCAAATACACAGTCGTTATTGAAGATATCTGGGGCATGAAGAAGGAATTTTCTTTCTACCTGCAGCGGAGGTGAAATCATGCTCTTTCTGTTTTTTGGGAAAAAAAAGAAAGACCTGAACAAAAATCCGTTTTACAGGGAAAAAGGGGCTCTTGTAATTTACATAAAATGTGACAGATGTGGGGAAGTCTTCAGAAGTCATCTGAGAACGGGGTACGATTTCATCGTGGATTACGATAACCCGGGCGTTCCTTACAAGATAGACAAGCTCTATGTGGGTTCAAAATGTCCCAACAAGATACATCTTGTTGCGACCTTCACGTCTTCTTATAAACCGGTGTCTGTTTCTCTGGAGGGTGGAACTTTTATAACCCGAGAAGAATTTGAAGAATCGCAAAAACAATGATGTAACCTTTTTTTAAGAAAGATTGTGATAAACTATCAAGGCTGTTATAAGATCAGCGAAAGGAGGATGGGAGATGAGAAGACTTTTCACCAGCGAGAGCGTAACAGAAGGGCATCCGGACAAAATCGCCGACCAGATTTCCGACGCCATACTCGACGCCATGCTCGAGCAGGATCCAAGGAGCAGGGTTGCCGTTGAAACACTCGTAACAACAGGGCTTGTCATCATCGCGGGAGAGGTTACCACCAGAGCTTATGTTGAGATCCCCGATATAGCGAGAAAGACCATTCTGGAGATAGGATACACGAGGGCGAAGTACGGATTCGATGGGGAAACCTGCGGAGTGCTCACCAGCATCCACAGTCAGTCTCCTGACATAGCTCTCGGTGTAGACAAGGCGCTCGAGGTCAAAACAGGAGAGGAAGTGGCTGACGAGTTCGAGGCGCTCGGAGCTGGCGACCAGGGAATCATGTTCGGCTACGCCACCAACGAAACCCCTGAGTACATGCCCCTTCCCATAACTCTCGCCCACAAACTCGCCATGAGACTCGCTGAGGTCAGAAAGAACGGGACTCTTCCTTTCCTCAGGCCAGATGGAAAGACACAGGTGACCATAGAATACGAGGACGACAAACCAGTCCGTGTCGACACAGTGCTTATTTCAACTCAGCACGATCCGGATATCTCCCAGGCAGATCTGAGAGAGGCGATAATAGAACACGTCATAAATCCTGTGATTCCAGAACAGTACAGGGACGACAAAATGAAGATACTGGTGAATCCAACAGGAAGATTCGTTCTTGGAGGTCCCATGGCCGACACGGGGCTCACAGGGAGAAAGATCATCGTTGACACTTACGGTGGTTGGGTACCCCACGGCGGAGGGGCGTTCAGCGGAAAAGATCCCACAAAGGTTGACAGATCGGCTCACTATATGGCAAGATATGTAGCGAAGAACGTTGTGGCTGCAGGTCTTGCGGACAAGTTCCTCATACAGCTTTCTTACGCTATAGGTGTCGCGAAACCCGTTTCCATAATGATCGACACGTATGGAACCGCGAAGGTGGATGAAGACAAACTTCTCAAGGTGATCACTGAACTGTTCGATTTCAGACCGGGTGCGATCATAAAGAAACTGAATCTTTTGAGACCTATTTACAGGAAAACAGCCGCCTACGGTCACTTTGGAAGGAACGAAGAGGAATTCACATGGGAGAAACTCGACATGGTAGATGAGTTGAAAAGAGCTTTCAATATGTAAGGGAGGGATCAAGTAGTGCCGAATATCAAATCTGCAAAGAAAAGGGTCAGAGTTTCTGAAAAGAGAAGACTCAGAAACAAGGCTTACAAGACTTTCTTCAAGAACAGAATAAAAGAGGTTCTCAAAGCTATCGAGAACAAAGAACCGAAAGAAGTCGTTCTTGAACTCACCAGGAAAGCGCAGGCTGCCATAGACAAAGCCGTTTCCAAGGGAGTCATCCACAAGAATCAGGGTGCGAGAAGAAAAGCGAGACTTTTCGAGAAGGTGAACGAATACCTGAGAACTCTCGAAACAACTCAGGAGTGAATTTCTTGCTGTTTTTGAAAGCTGGCCCCCTTGCGGGGCATTTCTGATTTTAAAGGGAGGGATTGTGCGTGGAGGGGTTGATAGGGGATTTCTTCAGGTTGATTATTAAAAACTGGTATTTTTCCCTACCCGCCGCTCTTTTTCTCATGTTCGCTGCCAGGTATGTTGAACACATAGCTTTTGCGGTGATCGGTTTTGTAATCGGTATCAACTTCGTGTTTCCTCTTCTTTCGAATATCGAATTTCTCAAATCCTATCTCACGAATGAGAATGTGAAGGTTGTTGTACTGGTGGCAACAGGTGTTTTAACCGCAGTTGTGCTTTACGTTCTGTACAGATACCTGGTGTTCCTCGCTGCTCTCGTCACCGTGACCTTCGTCGCTTACTACGTTATAAACTTTCTGGTGAGTTCTTTTAACCTTCAAAGTGTTCAGTACATGAACTGGATAACGTTTGGACTTTCCGTTTTCATTGGACTTTTAGCTGGATTGACTGCTTACCGCAAGGAAAAAGAATTTGCGAGAATCCTCTCAGTTGTGGTGGGTGCTGCGATTTTTTCAGTGCTGGTTTTGTTCTACCTTTCCGGACTCTTTGGTGTGGAGTTTAAACCGGAATCTCTCTTTGCGAACAAGATGATGATCTTCTTCTACGTGTCTCTTTTTCTGCTCTTTCTGTTTCTTTCTGCATGGTTCACTTTCAGGAAAAGATCCTATCAAAAAACTAGTTCGTAAATGTTAAAATAGTATAGAAACCAGATCTGAAAGGAGGTGTACCCCCTCGGGGGATCGAAGATGGCGAAAAAGAAGATTCTGGTGGTTGACGACGACCCGGCAATTCTCGAGCTGGTAGGATACAACCTTTCCAAAGAAGGATACGAGGTGATCAAGGCTTACGACGGCGAAGAAGCGCTTAAACTTGCCAACGACGAAGATGTGGACATGTTCATAGTGGATATCATGCTTCCTGGAATCGATGGTTTCGAGCTGGTCAGGAAGATCAGGGCCATAGAAAAATACAAGAACACCCCCGTGATCTTCCTGAGCGCGAAGGGAGAGGAGTTCGACAAGGTGCTTGGACTGGAGCTCGGTGCGGACGACTACATCACCAAGCCGTTCAGCGTGAGAGAGCTTCTTGCGAGGGTGAAGGCTATATTCAGAAGACTTTCCACCGCAACTCAGAGCAAGGAAGAAAGGCCTAAGAAGATCATAGCCAGGGATCTTGAAATCGATGTGGAAAAGTACGAAGTGAAAGTGAGGGGGAAAAAGGTGAACCTCACTCCTCTCGAATTCGAATTGCTCAGGTTCCTCGCGGAAAACGAAGGAAAAGTTTTCAGCAGGGATGTGCTTCTGGACAAGCTCTGGGGATACGATTACTATGGAGACACAAGAACGGTGGACGTTCACATAAGAAGGCTGAGAACGAAGATAGAAGAAGATCCTTCGAATCCGAAATACATAATCACTGTGAGAGGAAAGGGATACAAATTCAGGGATCCCGGAAAGGAAGACTGATCCATGAGTGTATTCCTGCTCGTCACAGTAGCCGCTCTATTCGTTCTGCTCTTTCTGGTGTTCAGGAAACGCCTCTCTGAGTACAAAATTCTCATCGAAAAGCTGTCAGACATGCTGGGGGAAAAGGACGTTCCCCCGCTTTATCTTTTCGAGAGACTGAAAAAATACGTGGACAATCTGAAAGAAACAATTTCCCGTGTTGAAGTGAGCAGAGACAACTTCCTCACGATTTTGAACAGCCTCAGTGAACCCATATTCATTCTGGATCGAGAGGGAAAGATCACGTTTTTGAACGAAATTGCTCGTGAACTCGTACAGGACAGGATCAACCCCGAGGGAAGGCCATATTATGAAATTTTTGAAGACTACTACATAAGCGAAATGGTGGAAGAGACCATTAAGAGTGAAGAGCCACAGGAAGGAACTCTTGTTACCTACGTTGGTAACGAGAAGAAATATTTCCACGTGAAGGTAATACCTGTCGAACTGAAAAGTGGTGATAAGATCTTTGTCATTCTCTTCCACGATGTTACTAAAGAAAGAAAGCTCGACGAGATGAGAAGAGAATTCATAGCCACAGTTTCACACGAACTTAGAACCCCTCTCACTTCCATCCACGGTTATGCGGAAACGCTCCTTGAAGATGATCTGGAGAACAAAGAGCTGGTTAAGAGATTTCTGAAAATCATAGAAGAAGAATCTGCCCGTATGACACGTCTCATCAACGATCTTCTCGATCTCGAGAAAATGGAAGAAAGTGAAGTCAATTTTGAAATGAAAGATGTGGATCTGTGTGAAGTGATGGAATACGTTTACAAAATCATCCAGCCTATAGCCGAAGAAAATGAAGTGGACCTCGTTGTTGAGTGTGAGGATGTTGTGGTCAGGGGAAACAAAGAAAGGCTGATTCAGATGCTCCTGAATCTTGTGGACAACGCTGTTAAATACACATCTTTGAAGGAAAAAGGAGAAAAGAAGGTCTGGGTGAGGGCCTACGATACACCGGACTGGGTGGTCTTGGAGGTAGAAGACACGGGACCTGGAATACCCAAAGAAGCCCAGAGTAGAATCTTTGAAAAGTTCTACAGGGTGGATAAAGCGCGTTCCAGAAAGATGGGCGGAACAGGTTTGGGTCTCACGATAGTGAAAACGATCGTCGACAAACACGGAGGAAGGATAGAGGTTGAGAGTGAAATCAACCAGGGAACAGTAATGAGAGTGCTCCTACCGAAAAGAAGGTGAAAAAGTGAGAGCTTACGATGTGATACTCAAGAAGAGAAACGGGGAAAAACTTTCGAGAGAAGAAATAGAGTTCATGGTTGGTGGATACGTGAAAGGTGAGATTCCGGACTACCAGATGGCAGCTTTTTTGATGGCTGTTTACTTTCGCCACCTCGACGAAGAGGAAACTTACTATTTCACGGAGACGATGATGAGATCGGGAGAGGTGCTCGACCTATCGGAAATACCGGGAACGAAGGTGGACAAGCACTCGACTGGGGGAGTTGGTGACAAAACAACCCTGGTCGTGGCGCCTCTTGTGGCTTCCGCTGGGGTACCTGTTGCCAAGATGTCTGGAAGGGCCCTGGGTCACACAGGAGGAACCATCGACAAACTGGAGTCGATCCCTGGATTTCGAACAGAACTTTCTCTCGAAGAATTCATTGATAACGTTAAAAAGTATGGAATAGCGATCGTGGGTCAAACAGGGAATCTTGTTCCCGCCGACAAAAAGATATACGCACTTCGTGACGCGACAGCAACCGTCGACGAAATTTCTCTGATCGCTTCCAGTATCATGAGCAAAAAACTCGCCGGTGGGAGCGATGCTTTTGTTCTGGACGTGAAGTTCGGAACAGGCGCCTTCATGAAAGGGTTCGAAGACGCAAGAAAACTTGCCCTTCTCATGCTTAAAATAGCCCAGCAACATGGGAAGAAAGCAGCTGCCGTCCTCTCGAATATGGATCAACCCCTCGGAAGGGCTGTTGGAAATTCCTTGGAAGTGATAGAGGCGATAGAAACCTTGAAAGGAAACGGTCCCGAGGATTTGAAGGAACTGTCGCTTACTCTGGGAGCTCTCATGCTGGAACTCGCTGGAGTAGCAGATTTTGACGATGGAAAGAAGATCTTGCAGACAAAACTCGAGACCGGAGAAGCCTTGGAAAAGTTTCGAATCCTCGTCAAAGCTCAGGGAGGAGACGAAAGAGTGGTGGACGACCCTTGGAGAGTGCTCCCGGTTGCAGAACAGGTGGTGGAATTCTCTGCAGAGAGAGAGGGCTATGTTTCAAAGATAGACGCGGAGAAAGTAGGTATCGCATCGATGGTGCTCGGAGCAGGAAGGAAGAAGAAAGAAGATCGAATCGATCACAGAGTTGGAATCATCGTTGAAAAGAAGATAGGCGACTCTGTGAAAAAGGGAGAGACGATAGCGAAACTCTTCGTGTCAGACAGAAGTGATGTTGAGAATGCTTTGAAGCTTCTGAAAGAAGCGTATGTGATCTCTGATTCTCCTTCAAAGCCACCCAGAGTCGTCGAAGAGGTGATCAAATGAAGCAAATAGTTCTGGTTCTTTTGATCTTCGCAGGTGTCGCTTTCGGTTCCTACCTGATCAGTGGTGGGAAGGCTTTTCCGTTGAGAACTGTCTTCAATGAAGGGATTTATTATGTGTGCGCTGAGGACCTCGCACCTGCCGGAGTTGGTTACATACATTCGAACGGCTACCACTACATCGTCTATGACAATCACGTACTCTTCATAAAAGAGCATGAGACGATTTTTGATTTTGTGGAAAAGCTCTCCCCTCCGTTCTTCGTGAATGGTCTTCTTTTCGTACCCATCGATGCCTTAAAAAAGGTGATGGAGGGTTATCAGGTGTACACGAAAGGCGAAAAGGTTCTGATCTACGATTCCCTTCCGATCGTGCTTTCGGCGACGAAGGAAAAAAATGGAGTTACGATAACATACACGGGAACGATCGTGCCGGATATGGTGAGTGTAGAAAAAAGCATGGGAAGAGTCAGGATAAATCTATCTCCCGTTGTGTTGAGTCTTCCAAATGTTTCTGAAGGCGTAAAGGTTGAACTTGAGAAAAATGGTCTTTCGTTCGTTGTAGATGCGGGAAATTTTTATCCAGATGTTGAATACTCCATCGAAGGTGGAAAATTGTTTTTCCGGTTTCTCCTCGTCGAAGGTTTCTTTGGAAGACTGGAGGTTGCAGATGGAGTTGTCTTTGAAAGGAAAATCGAAGATTTCGGCGAAGGTGAGAAGACAGTTGTCAACTATCTCATAATGGACCCAGAGAAGGTAACGATAAAACCGGTTGTGTCGGGAAACGGTTTTGGGACCATCGAGCGACTCGATGAAATGGTGAAAAGAGTGGAAGGCATCGCCGGAATAAACGGCAACTATTTCGACCCGGTCACAAAATTTCCCATCGGTCTTGTTGTGATAGATGGGAAGCCGTATTCTGCCATGTTCGGTGGAAGGCCAGTTTTTGCTATCACCGAGGACAACAGAGTGTTCATCGGAAGAATAATAGTGGATGTCACACTCATGATGAGGGATGTCCTCTTTCTCGTGAAGGGAATAAACACCCTCGGAGAAGGTGAAGTCCTCGTTTACACGAGAGAGTTCTCCAAGGAAATACCAGAAAAAGACGACAGAATCTATTTTGTGGTGAAGGACAGTAAAGTATCACAGATCGGATACAAAAGCCGTGCTGAAGATTCTGAGTATGTCGTTTCTATCAGCAAGAAATACGAGAAATACCTCTCCGATCTCAAAGAAGGAGATGGAGCGTATCTTTCTCTTCAGCCCAACATTCCGCTGCGTATAAAGCAGGCTGTTGAAGGAGGACCTCTTCTCATTCAAAACGGTGCTCCGATTCCAGATGCTTGGGAAGAGAAGGCAAGGTATGGTGGGGGAATAGCGTACGCGAAGGCTCCAAGGACGGTTATTGCCACAAAAGATGGAAAGCTTTGGTTTATCGTCTTCGAAGGTTATAATCATATAACGAGGGGATTGACTTACGATGAACTCGTGGACTTTCTCGTTTCCAGGGGATTCGAAGACGCCATGTGTGTGGACGGGGGAAGCTCTTCCGTAATGGCAGTGGCTGGCAGTCTTTTTGGCAGGACGGAGAACAGCACGGCCGCGATACCTGTGGGAATCGTAGTCTGGGAGAAAAAGAAGACGGAGGTGGGTGAGTGATGGGAGGACTTCAGAATGTGCGTTCGGTTGCTTTGATAGGGCACAACGGATCAGGTAAATCGCTTCTTCTCGCACAGCTTCTTTACAGATCAGGTTTGCTTGACAGGGCAGACACAAAGTACGTGGATTACGATCCTGTTGAGGAGGAGAAAGGGGCCAGTTTCTCCTCACACGTGGCGTCTCTTGAATGGAAAGGTAAAAAGTTGTATTTGATAGATACCCCTGGATTCTCAGACTTCATATCGGAAGTTATAAACGGAATTTTCGTTTCTGAGAACATCATCTCCGTGGTGAACGCCGTTGCCGGTGTAGAGATACAGACCGAAAGGACATGGAACATAGCAGACGAGATGAAAAAACCCATCATGGTTTTCGTCAACCAGATGGATAAAGAGAGGGCCAATTTCGAGAATGTGATAGCCGAACTGAAAGAGAGGTTCTCCAGGAAGATCGTCCCGGTAGTTGTTCCAATCGGTGCGGCCGAGAATTTTGAGGGTGTCGTGGATCTTCTGAAGAAAAAGGCCTACAGGTACAATGGAGATAAAGTTCAGGAAGAGGACATGCCGGAGAACTTCAACGATGTGAGATCAGAGATACTCGAAGATATCGTGGAACAGGATGAAGAGCTGATGATGAGATACCTCGATGGTGAAGAGATCGGATACGATGAACTCATGCGGGTACTCAGAGAAGGTTACAAAAAAGGAGAAATCGTGCCTGTGCTTTCTGGATCCGCGTTGAAAGGAATAGGATTGGATGTTCTCCTTGATTATCTGGGAGACATAGGTTCTTCACCCGAGGAAGCACCTTCGTACAAGGCACTCCTGGAAGATGGAACGGAGATAGAAATGAAATTCTCCGAAGAAGAGCCGTTCTGCGCTTACATTTTCAAATCCGTGGTTGACCAGTTTGTTGGAAGGATCACCTTTGCTAAGGTTATCGCAGGAGTTCTCAAAGCCGGTGATACCGTTGTGAACGTTCAAAAGGATGTCTCGGAAAAATTAGGACACATTTATACCCCGATTCTCAAGCAACAGAAGGAAGTGGAATCTGTTGGCCCCGGCGAGATCGTCGTTCTTCTGAAACTCAAGGAAGGTGCCGTTGGAGAAACACTTGCGCACAGAGACAGAAGAGTGAGGGTGGTACCTCCTGCCTTTCCAGAACCCATGTTCTCCAGGTCTGTTCATCCAAAGACGAAGTCCGATATCGACAAGATCAGCAATGGACTTTCAAGACTTTCAGATTCCGACCCAACGTTCGTGTGGGAGTACGATCCCGAAACAGGAGAAACCGTCGTTTCTGGTCTTGGTGCGATGCACCTTGATGTCATGATAGAGAGATTGAAGAAGATCTTCGGTGTCGATGTGGAGGTTGGAAAACCGAAGATCGCCTACAGAGAGACGATAACAACAACCGCCGTTGCTGAGCATAAGCACAAGAAACAAACGGGTGGACACGGTCAGTACGGTCATGTGAAGATACAGCTGGAGCCTCTTCCGAGGGGACAAGGATACGAATTCGTTGACAGGATAGTTGGAGGAGTGATCCCGAGGAATTTCATACCATCCGTTGATAAAGGTATCAGAGAGGCCATGAAGAAAGGAGTTCTGGCAGGATATCCTGTAACAGATGTCAGAGTCATACTCTTTGACGGTTCTTACCACGAAGTGGATTCCTCGGACATTTCGTTTCAGATAGCTGCCATTCAGGCCTTCAAAAAAGGAATGGAAGCGGCAAGACCCGTCATTCTGGAACCAATAATGGAGGTTGATGTCTTCGTCCCGGAAGAGAACGCGGGAGACGTGATGGGAGAAATCTCCAGTAGAAGGGGAAGACCCCTCGGAATGGAGCCGTCTGGAAAAGGCATGGTAAAGGTGAAAGCGGAAGTCCCACTCGCTGAGATGCTCGACTTTTCCAGCAAACTTTCTTCCATTACAAGCGGTAGAGGATACTTCACAATGAGGTTCCAGAGGTACGAAATAGTGCCTCCGAACATACAGGAGAAGATCATCGAAGAGAGAAGAAGAGAGATGCAGGAACAGGAGAAGTGAGATGAACTTCAAAAGACTGATAATATACGAAGCCTTTGCACGCGCTTATCCAGGAGAAAAAGGAAAGAAATTCGATTCTCTCATAAAAGATCTTGAAAGACTGAAAGGAATGGGCATCAACACGGTGTGGTTGATGCCCATTCATCCTACTGGAATAGAAGGAAGAAAGGGCACTCTGGGATCTCCATACGCCATACGCGATTACTACGAGATAGATCCCTTCATAGGAACAAAAGATGACTTCAAAAGATTCGTGAAGAGAGCTCACGAATTGAACATGTACGTTTTGATGGACATGGTCCTGAACCACGCGGCAGCTGACAACGTCTTAGTCAAAGAACACCCTGAGTGGTTTCTCAGGGATGAAAATGGAAATCCCACAAGGAAAGTGCCAGACTGGACGGATATAGTCGATTTCGACTATTCGAATGGAGAACTGAGGAAGTACATGATCAACATGATGAAGTACTGGGTTGAAGAGTTTGACATCGATGGATTCAGGTGCGATGTGGCAGGGCTTGTTCCACTGGACTTCTGGCTGCAGGTAAGGAAAGAACTCGACCCCCTGAAGAGACTCATATGGCTTTCTGAAACACACGATCCCTACATGTACCAGGCTTTCGATATCACCTACGACTACGATGGCTACTACAAGTTCAGGGATTTCATTGAGGGAAAAGGTAGCTTGAGGGAGTACGTGGATTTCTTGAGGATGCAGGATCACATGTATCCCAGAGGTTACATAAAGATGAGATTTCTGGAGAATCACGACCAACCGAGGATCGCGAAATTCATCGAAGAAGATTCGTTGATCCAATGGATAGCGTTTCTTTTCACCTTCAAAGGGGTTCCTCTCGTTCACAACGGACAGGAGTACGGTCTCAAGGAGGACGTGGACATATTCAACGAATACACGTTACCGTTTCCTATGGAAGAGAACAGGATCTCAATTCTTCACAGAAAACTTGCCCATTACAGATACGGAACTGGTGTTTTCACCGAAGGAGAGATGCTTTTTGTGAAAAACGATCAACCAGAGAAGGTGATATCTTATCTCTGGAGGTACGAAAACAGATACATTCTCTGTGTGCTGAATCCCCTTCTTGAAAACACAAAAGTAACTCTCGACTTCTCCGGTATCTGGGAAAGCGCGTGTATCCATTCGAAGAACGTGTTCAACGATGAGATCGTTCGAGTTCCTGTGAAAAATTCCCGTGCGATTGTTGAGATAGGAAAAGAACCTCTGATACTCTCTTTCGTGCTCTACTGAGAGTGGGTGGTAGAATGAGTGTAGGTGTTGTGAGTCTGAGAGTGAGGCTCTTCGGCGTGAGATCTTTGAAAGAAAAAAGAGGAATCCTGAAGAGACTGATGAACGATTTGAGAAAAAAGTACAACATCTCCATCTCTGAAGTAGGAGCGCACGATTCGAAGAGCTTCTTTGAAATAGGAATCGCCATGGTGAACACTGACAGAGCCGTTATTGAGAGAGTTTTCGATTCGATCATCGATTATCTGGATCTTTATCCGGGAATGGAAGTGGAAGAGATCGAAAGAGAGGTGTGGTGAATGGTCGTGATAACGAACGAGCTTGAAAGCATCATGGAGAGGCTTCTTTCAAGAAAGAGGATCAATCACGTGCGATCGGTGGTGGAATTTTCGAGGAAACTGGGAGAAATGTACGGTGCGGATTCAAATAAAATAGAACTGGCGGCTCTCTCTCACGACCTCTTCAGAGACGTTCCACCGAGGAAACTTTTGAAGATGGCATGGGCATATGGTCTGAAGATTTCGGAGCTGGAGAGAACACACCCCGTTCTTCTGCACGGAAAGGTGGCAGCGGAGTTCTTGAAAAGGCGCTTCAATGTGGAAGACGAAGAAGTTCTAAACGCGGTAGCCTATCACACTTCAGGACATGTTAGTTTCAGGACAGTGGGAAAGATTCTGTTCATAGCCGATTCTCTGGAATTCACACGTGACTTTCCAGGGGTGGATGAGCTTCGAAGGATCGCTTTCAGGAACCTGGAAGAAGGATTCTTTCAGGTTTTGAAAAACAAGATCTTTTACGCGGTCGGGAAGAACTACCTGTTGATCCCGGAGACCGTTGAACTGTGGAACAGCATTCTTATGAGAAGAGGAGGTCTCGTCGATGAAGAGGTCGAGTAAAATCGTACTGGTAGTTGTGCTGATTGCTGTTGCTCTTACTGCTGTTTTGTTCCTTTACTACAGGTCGTTCCTCACCTCTTCGGATTACAGAGCAGCGGAGGTTCACTATCTCTTCAGAGTGGGAGACAATAGCTACTTCGTGAGAATAGACGATTCGAAGAGGATGGTCTTCGTCGTTTCTTTTCCAAAGGAATCCTTTAATCCCGAAAGAAGAGAAGCAATCATTTCTGAAAGGCCTCTGAGCGATCTCGAAAAGATGGAGACCCTCCTGGATGTAAAGGCTGAAAGAGCCTTCTACTCCGTTATGTCCGAGGAGGAATTTCTAAAACTCTGCCAGGATCTTCTTGGAAAGCAGTGTGAGAGTTTTCCAGACTTCGTTAAAGAGTTCTCTAAAAGAAAGCTGAAGTTCTTCGACTTCATTTTCGTTGGAAGCTGGTTGAAGAAGTTCGGTTTCAACAACCTGAACAGGTTCTCTCTCTACAAGTTCTTTGAGAAGATCTCGAACTACGCCATCGACGTTTTCGAAGCGCCGACGGTGACGGAAAAGCCCATTTTGATAGAAGTTCAAGGCAAGAAGTACGAGAGACTGTATCTGGACTCGGAGAAACTCAAGGCCATCTCCGAGGAGATGAAAAGGTGAGGATAGATCCCCTCGGTGGAGAGTCTCTGAAGAACCAGGAAGTGAAGGGTAAAAAATCCGGAAAGGCTTCCAGAATTGGTGAGTCGAAAAAAAAGGAGTTTTTCGATATTCTGGAAGATGTGAAAGAGGATCACTTCGAAAAACTCCTCGAAGAAGCTGTGGAGGAAGTGATCGACTCAGGAAACGAGCTCGTGCGCTCTCCCACTCCTTCCAACTTGAAGAGATACAAAAACGCTATAAAGGAGTTCTTGAAACTCATAGAAAAGAAAATCTACAAACTGGCTGGAAGTTTCGATATGAACAGCGGTCGTGCAAGGCTCCACGTGGTAGTCGAAGAAGTGAACGAAAAACTGATGGATCTCACGGAGAAAATCATGAAAAACGAGCGGCCGACCATAAATTTGGCCGCCAGAATAGAAGAGATAAACGGCCTGATCCTCAACCTCTACCGCTGAATCTCGAGTGAGAGATCCACGAACACTTCCTGTAGTGTCAGTCTGCTCGAGGAGATCACATCGACGGTTTCGAAGTCGTAGAGGGAAACGTTCTCTTCCGTGATTCCACCGGACACTTCCACGATCACGTTTGGATTGATATCTTTTATTCTCCTGGATATGTCCTTCACTTCTTCGGGAGAGAGATTGTCCAGCATGACGATGTCCGCTCCAGCTTCAACCGCTTTCAGTGCATCCTCCAGATTTTCCACTTCGACTTCTATTCTTGTGGTGAAGGGTATTATCTTTTTGACCTCCTGAACAGCCCGTTCGACACTGCCATACATCTTCAGGTGGTTGTCTTTTATCATCACACATCCGCTCAGATCGAACCTGTGGGGATCTCCCCCTCCGTGTATCACAGCGATCTTTTGAAGAATTCCCAGACCAGGCAGAGTCTTCCTTGTCGCTGCTATTTTTGCGTGTTTAAGTTTTTCGGCGAACCTTCTTGTTGTTGTGGCCACAGAAAACATAACGGAGAGAACGTTGAGGAGAGTTCTCTCCGCAACCAAAAGCTTGTAGGTGTTGCCTTCTATCTCTCCTATCACCCCGGTTCTTTCCAAGTACTCTCCGTCTTCCACGTGAAATTTAGAAAGCAATCCCATTTTTTCCAAGAATATTTGAGAAACCTCTATACCAGAGGCAACCACGTTTTCTGTTTTCAAAAGAAGATGAGCGCTGGCAGTTGTGTTTCGAAGCGGAAAGGAAGCGAGGTCAAGTTTTCCTTCATCTTCTTTGACAAAACTCATCAAAAGGTCGAAAATTTTCTCCATCATATCACCCCATGAGTTCAAACATTCGAAGAATCGGTTTCTTTGCCTTCTCGATCACTTCTTTTGGGAGAATTACCTCGAAAGATTCGGTCTGTAGAGCGTGGAGAGTGTTCTCCAGTGTGTTTTTCTTCATGTTCACACACACTGCCATTTCGAGCGGCACGAATTCTCTGTCAGGGAACTTTTTCTTCAGTTTGTGGATCATCCCTATCTCTGTTCCAATCACAAAGATCCTGGAAGGATCTTTCTCTGGGATCTTTTCCATTTGTCCCGTGCTTCCCACGTAATCGGCTTTGTCTCTCACTGGTTTTGGAGACTCTGGATGAACGATTACTTTGGCATCCGGATATTTCTTCCTCACAGCGTCGATGGATTCAGCGTTGAACTGATGAACTGGGCAGTGACCGTTCTCGGGTATCGTGATGACCTTCTTTCCTGTTTTTTCTGCGACGTACTCTCCAAGATTTCTATCCGGACCAAAGATGACCACACTGGAATCCAGTCTCTTTACAACTTCCACGGCGTTGGCGGACGTACAGATAACGTCGGCGAGCGTTTTGCATTCGGACGTGCTGTTCACGTAGAGAACCACCGGTGCACCTGGAAATTTTTCTCTGTACTCTCTGATGATCTCCGGCGTCAGACGGTTCGCCATGGGACAGGTCGCGCTTTTGTCGGGGACGATCACTTTTTTGTCTGGATTCAGTATCTTGACCAGTTCCGCCATGAAATCTACCCCAAGAAAAAGAATTTTCTTTTCTGAGAGCTCCATAGCCTTCCTTGCGAGCTGAAGAGAATCACCGACGAAATCGGCTATGTCCTGAAGCTCTGGAATTTGATAGTTGTGCGCAAGAATGATGTAGCCTTTTTCTTTTTTCAGTTTGAGAATTTCATCCACCATGTTTTTTCCTCCTCATCCGAATACGATTTTTGATTCGAGGTTTCTCAAGGTTCTGAGAATCGAATAGACTGTTAGCATACTTGTTTTTGGGTTTTCTGGTGATGGAATGTTCTCTATTTTGAACTCGTAGTTTCCGATGGCGGAGGAGATTCTCACTATATGAACGTTGTGATTCGCGTCAGGATCTGCTACTATTGTTACCTTTACCTTTTCAAAGCCCACTACAAGACCGATAGTCGACGCTACGTTGATGTTTCTTGGAAAGAGTTTTGACGCTTCCTCGACACTTCCTTCGAACACGACTGTTTTGCCTTTCAAATCCAGGCCGAGACTCTTTGGATGTTTTATCGTTTCTATGCGGACGTTTTCGACGAAATCTTTAATGGAAGAGAGAACATCGAGACCGCCGATGGCACCGGATGGGAAAAAGACCCTGGCTGGTGAATTTTTCAGCTCGTTGAAAAACCTTTCCCTGAAGACTTCGTCTGCGAAAGCGCTGGTGCTGATTATGATGTAGTTCACAGGACTTTTCAGGATCTGAAACGAGTATTCTTTAACGGCTTCTGGAGAAGCGCATTCGACAACCGTGCTGACATCTGGGGGAACCTGAAATTCATTGAGGTAAACAACTCCTGGGATGTCTTTTGAGATCCTGTCGTAAACGTAGATTTTCTCGAAATTTCTCAGTTCTGCGAGTTTTTTTCCAATATTTCCCATTCCGATGATCAGAACAGTCATGCTCAACACCCCCAGAAATAAGTTTACACCTGCTGTAAACAAAAGACAAGTTGTTTTGATCAAAAGTCGCTGTAATATTAGTGTGAAAAATATTAATATCCAACAAGATTATTTTATGCATCCAAATAGAATTAGTTCCAATCATTCACAAAGTAGGTGATGTGTGTACTTGGCATTGGAAGAACGATACAGAGTATGCAATTACCGGTAACGAAAAATTTTATGCGGGTTTGTGGTACCGGAAGCTATGCGTTAAAAAGGGAATAATGGATGATATGAAGAGACAATACGAAGAGAATTTGTGATAATCGATGACGTGTAAGTGCTTTTAATTAGAGAAGTTAACAGTTAACTTCTAACACACTGAGGAATACCTTCTTTCATCTATTTGTGAAACATGGAACTAATCGATTTTCACCAAAAACACCTCAAAATGCCCCGACGTAGGTTGATATAATTTATCTTCTGTTTTTTGCTTGTGTTCTTTTCTTGTTTGACTATGCAATTATTCCATTTTTCCAAACAGTACTTGAAGGTGCTCTCTTGTGTGTTAGAATGGTTTATGGAAAGGGAGGATATGGAAGGTCAAAAAACATCTTGCTTTCAGAGTGTGTTTGTGGTATAATTTCTCTTGAACTCAACGGGTTTCAATAATTCCTTAGAGGTATGGAAACGAATCAACAACAATTTCAAGCATTTTGATATCCGAGAGTTTCAATAATTCCTTAGAGGTATGGAAACCTACTTCGCAGCCGTGTATGGTAGAAAGCCGCAGCGGTTTCAATAATTCCTTAGAGGTATGGAAACATTCCGACGCCGGAGACATACCAATCGTGGTACATCGTTTCAATACATCCTTAGAAGCACAAAAAAACTTCTTCTTTTCCGAAATCGTTGTTTCTGTTAGCATTTCATATTCAATGAAGCTCCATAAAAAAACAAAAAGGCAGGGAAACCCCCTGCCTTCGTTTTTGCTGTTGATATCTCAACTTATCCTTGCTCTTTCGAAGCTTTCCATTGCGAGGATGAGCCCCACCAGCATCAAGATCGAGAGAATTCCCCAATCGAGGCCGAAGGAGAACTTCATCACTTTTTCTCCCACTAAGTACCCTCTCGAGGCGTCCACCGCGTAGGTGAGGGGATTTATGTAGGCAAGAGCCTTCATCCAGTTTGGCATGGAATCGATGGGATACATTGCACCGCTCAGAAAGACCAGAGGCATCATCAGAGTCATCATGATCATCTGGAATCCCTCAGTGCTTTCCATCTTCAAAGCAAGCGCAATACCAAAGCTTGCAATGGTAACTGACATGAGAAATCCAACGGCAAGAGCGGGAAGTAGTCCGGATATTTTCAGACTTTCTGCGAGGAAGTAGTTGAAGACGAGAATTATAAGTCCCTGTAAAACGGTAACGATCGCATCTCCAACGATTCTACCTGTGATGCTGAGTCTTCGTGAAGAGGGAGCCACCAGAACCTCTTTGAAGAAGCCAAACTGTTTGTCCCAGATCAAACTCACACCGCTGATAAAACTCATGTTGAAAACTGTCATGGCGAAGATACCAGGTGCAAGGTAAGTCAGGTAATCCACTCCACCAAACATCATTTTCGCCCAGGGATTATCGAAAACTTTGCTCCATCCCAGTCCGAAGAAGATGATCCATATCAGAGGGTTTATTATCATTCCAATGACTCTCGAGCGTGACCTCAAGAATCTCATGAACTGCCTGTAGATCATCGTCACAAAGGCTGCCATGCTATTACCTCCTCATCCTCATTCTCATTCTTGCCATGGTTTTGAAAGAGTTTTCTGGGCCTTCTTCTCTGAGCTCTCTTCCCGTGAGATGGAGGAAAACGTCGTTGAGCGTGGGTTTGTGGTAGGTGATTTCTTCTATTTTCAAACCCTTCTGCTGTGCCAGCTCAAAGATCTTCGGTATCGCCCTTCCAGAATCTTCCACGTTCAGCTCCAGCCTTCCATCGGGGAGTTTTTTACACGACTCTATGAATTCGCCTTCGAGACATTCAACGGCTTCAGAGAATCTCACGTAGATAATCTCTTTTCCAACCATTCGCTTCAACTCGGTTGGAGTTCCGAGTGCTATGATTTTCCCGTGATCTATGATCGCCACTCTGTCAGCAAGCTGTTCTGCCTCGTCCATGTAATGGGTGGTGAGAAAGATTGTCATGTTGTGTTCTTTTTTCATTTTCGAGATGTATTCCCACATATGCGCTCTTGTGTGTGGATCGAGACCAATGGTGGGTTCGTCAAGAAAAAGAACTTCTGGTTTATGTATCAAGGAGCGAGCTATTTCGAGTCTTCTTGCCATGCCACCACTGAACGTTTTGACCGGTTTGTCTTTGAACTCCAGAAGTTCCACGAACTCGAGAAGTTCAAGGATTCTCTTTTTGAGTTTTTCTCCACCGTAGCCGTATATTTTTCCGTGTATGTACATGTTTTCATACGCGGTGAGCTCTCTGTCCAGTGATTGATCCTGAAAGACTATACCGATTTTTCTTCTAACTTCTCGAGGTTCTTTCAGCACGTCATGACCGGCAACCCATGCCTTTCCACTCGTCGGTTTCAGAAGCGTGGTGAGCATGTGAATGGTGGTGGTTTTTCCCGCTCCGTTTGGGCCAAGAAAAGCGAAAACTTCTCCTTTCTTCACTGAAAAGCTGACTCCTTTGACCGCTTCGAAATCTCCGAACTTTTTCACCAGATTTTCCACGACGATAATGTCTTCCATCTCTGACACCTCCATAGAGTCAAAAGATATATCGATAGATATATCCTCTGGGATTATAAAATAATATGCATGGATATGTCAATCAGTTTGAACTTGAAGACAGAGAAAAGGATCTATTAATTTGGAGGGGGAAACATGGAGAGAGTACGGGATTTCTTCGTTCTTCTCTTTTGCGCTTTACTTTTTATTTACGAATTCCTTGCTTTGAACGTGAGAATAATGTTCAGATCCGTAAAGAAGAAAAAAAGCCGGGAGGCAACCCCCGGCTTCAAATTCCCAGTTCCTTGAAAATCTTTTCCACGAGTTCTATTCCAACTCTATTCTGAGCTTCATCTGTAGAGGCACCTATGTGGGGTGTGGCGACGACGTTGTCCAGACTCAGAAGTTTCTTTCTGATTTCATCAGTTGGTGGTTCCACTTCGAAGACGTCGAGCCCCGCAGCGTAAACTTTTCCACTCACAAGGGCTTCGTACAGGGCTTCTTCATCGATTGTTCCCCCACGAGCTGTGTTTACTATGATGACACCGTCTTTCATCTTCGCGATACTCTCTCTGTTTATGATATGCCTGGTTGATTCTGTGAGAGGCACATGCAGAGAAATGAAGTCGCTTTCTTTGAAAAGAGTGTCCAGATCCACGTATTCAACGGGTAGATCCGTTTCGGGTTTTGCGGGATCGTAAGCGATGATTTTCATTCCAAAGGCAAGGGCTCTTTTTGCCACTTCCTGTCCGATGTTTCCAAATCCAATGAGTCCCAGTGTTTTTCCAAGAAGTTCCTTTCCATTGAGTGCTTTCTTTTCCCATTTTCCTTCTTTGAGAGATATGGTGGCTCTTGCTATGTGGCGAGCGCAGGCGAGCATCAAGCCCATCGCAAGTTCTGCCACGGATGGAGCGCTGGCACCTGGAGTGTTGAGCACTTTTATTCCTTTTTCCTTGGCTTTTTGAACATCTATGTTGTCCAGCCCGATACCTGCCCTTGCGATGATCTTCAGATTTTTCCCGGCCTCTATGATGTCGGCTGTGACTTTAGTGGCGCTTCTGACGACAAGAACATCGACTTCCGGTATGATCTTCATCAATTCGTCTTTTTCCAGGTGTTCCGATGTGACTTCGAGTTCATCTTTGCTCATAAGAAGCTGCGTTGCCTCTTTATCGAGAGGATCGTTCACGTGCACTCTGTATCTCGCCATCTCCATCACTCCCCAATGAATTCTTTAGCGAAGACAGCTTCGGCTGCCTTAACACCGGCTCCGAGTTCGAACTCATAACCGAGTTCTTTCAAGGTGAATTCAAGAGCGGAAATGGCAGTTATGGTGTCGAAGGGTGACATGTAACCAAGGTGTGCTATCCTGAATATCTTTCCTTTGAGTTTCCCCTGTCCGCCGGCAATGCTCACACCGTACTTGTCTCTCATGATCTTGGGAATCTGTTTTCCATCGATGCCCTCAGGCACTTTCACAGCTGTTACAACGTTCCCAGGTCTTTTCGAAAGGAGTTCCAGTCCAAGTGCTTTTATCGCCGCTCTTGTCGCGTCTCCAAGTATTCTGTGCCTTTCCCACACGTTCTCTATGCCTTCTTCTTTTATCATCTGAAGAGCCTTTCTCAACATGTATATCATGTTTACTGCGGGGGTGTAAGGATTGTCGGGATAAGATTTTCTGTAGGCCCTCAGATCAAAGTAGTACCTTGGAGATCTGGATTTTTCCACGAGCTCCCACGCTTTGTCGTTGAGAGAGATGAGCGCCAGTCCTGGAGGTAACATCAAACCCTTCTGTGAACCTGTGACAACGACGTCCACACCCCATTCATCCATCTTCAGTGGTTCTGCTCCAAGAGCGCTGACAGCGTCTGTTACAAGAACAACGTCTTTTTCCTTCGTGACTCTGGCAATTCCTTCGAGGTCTATGACTGTACCCGTTGATGTCTCACTGTAGGTGGTGAAAATGACCTTCGCATCTGGGTTTTTGTTGAGAGCCTCTTCGATCTGTTCAGGTGTGACCGCGTCTCCCCATTCGAGGGCGATTTCTACGATATCAGCACCGTAGGCTTGACAGAGCTCTTTCCATCTTTCACCGAACTTTCCAGCCACAACCACGATCACCTTGTCTCCGGGACTCACAAGATTTGCCACCGCTGCTTCCATGGCTCCAGTTCCCGTGGAAGCAAAGGCGTACACGTTGTTTTTTGTCTGAAAGACGTACTTTGCGCTTTCGAGGGTCTCTTCCATTATGGAAACAAACTGAGGTGTCCTGTGGTGTATTGTTTCCTTCGCTCCTTCTGTTAAAATATCGTTTGGGACTGGTGTTGGTCCAGGTGCCATTATGTAGTGTTTCTTAAGAAACTTTCCCATGGAACTCCCCCTTTCCAGGATGATGGTGCTTGTTATTTTTTTAACTAATTATACTACCAGAATTTTTACAGACGGATGAAGCATATTTATCAAAAGGAACGAGAAACCAAAAAAATCTGTTTGCTATAATCTTGAGAGGTGTTGGGAATATTATACAATGGCCATCGATGGTGTAAACACAAATTTCAACAGGGAGGGGAAAGGCATGGTTAATCCAATCATAAAAGAAGCGAAGGAAAAGATGAAGAGAACACTGGAAAAAATTGAGGATGAACTGAGAAAGATGAGAACAGGGAAGCCCTCTCCAGCCATTCTTGAGGAGATCAAGGTAGATTACTATGGTGTTCCAACTCCTGTGAATCAGCTCGCCACGATCTCTGTTTCTGAAGAAAGAACCCTCGTTATAAAACCCTGGGATAAAAGTGTTCTTTCCCTCATAGAAAAAGCAATAAACGCGTCCGATCTTGGTTTAAACCCCATAAACGATGGAAACGTGATCAGGCTTGTCTTTCCTTCTCCAACCACCGAGCAGAGGGAAAAGTGGGTTAAAAAGGCTAAGGAGATCGTCGAGGAAGGGAAGATCGCCATCAGAAACATCAGAAGAGAGATTCTGAAGAAGATAAAAGAAGATCAGAAAGAGGGTCTCATTCCAGAAGATGATGCCAAAAGGCTGGAAAACGAAATACAGAAGCTAACAGACGAGTTCATCGAAAAGCTGGACGAGGTGTTCGAAATCAAAAAAGAGGAGATCATGGAATTTTGAGGATACCACAGCACGTTGCGATCATAATGGATGGAAACGGCAGATGGGCGAAAAAGCGAGGTCTTCCCAGAATAAAAGGGCACCAGCGAGGTGCAGAGGTGCTCCACAACACCGTGAAATGGTCTTTAGAACTGGGGATAAAGTATCTCACAGCTTTTTCCTTCTCCACAGAGAACTGGAAAAGACCGAAGGAAGAAGTGGAGTTTCTCATGGATCTTTTCGTTCAGATGATAGACCGTGAGATGGAACTCCTCAGAAAAGAAAGAGTCAGAGTCAGAATCCTTGGAAGAAAAGAAGGTCTTTCGGAGAAAGTGCTTAAGAAGTGGCAGGAAGTGGAGGAAAAAACTAAAGAATTCGACCGGATGACGCTCATTATCGCGTTCAACTACGGAGGTAGAAGGGAGATCCTCGACGCGGTAGAATCTATTTTAAAGGATGTGTCTCGGGGGAAGAAATTAGAGCTCACTGAGGAGACCTTTCGTCAGTATCTGTATCTACCAGACGTTCCAGATCCGGATTTGATAATAAGAACCTCAGGTGAGATGAGACTCAGTAATTTCCTTCTCTGGCAGTCCGCGTATTCCGAGCTTTATTTCTTCAAAAAACTGTGGCCAGATTTCACGAAGAGGGATTTTCTGAGGGCTATAGAGAGTTATTCAAAAAGGGAAAGACGATTCGGAGGTTTGAGCAATGGATGATTTGAAAACCAGAGTCATAACCGCGAGTGTCGTAGCACCTTTCGTTGTTCTGTGCTTCGTGAGTTACGAGAGTTTGATAGGACTCGTTTCTGCAATCGTCATTCTGGCTGGCTATGAACTCATCACACTTGAAATGAAAGAACGTGATGCACGATTTTTCTATGTGATACTCCTCGCTCTGTATCCCGTTCTCTACGGTCTTGTTTTTGAGGAACCCACGCAGCCGCTGTCGATCCTCTTCATAACTGGAGTGGTTTTCTCTCTGATAACTGACAAAGCTCCTTCGCAGGTGTTCAAGACAGTCGCTGCTTTTTCGATCGCTCTCATTTACGTTACCTTCTTCCTCAGTTTCTTTCTTCCGATTTATCGGGATTTTGGTGCCGCGAACGCTCTTCTCGTTCTCACCTCCACCTGGGTGTTTGACTCCTTTGCATACTTCACGGGTTTGAAATTTGGAAGAACGAGGATCTCTCCTCGATACAGTCCAAGAAAGAGCCTTGAGGGAGTGATAGGAGGATTCCTGGGTGTTGTCATCTACACCTTTTTGTATCGACTCGTTGTGAACGATCTGCTCTCTGTGAACGTGATAGGTTTCGGAACGTTCCTTCCTTTCGCCGCAACGGTCGCGGTTATGGACACCTTCGGTGATATTTTTGAATCGGCCCTGAAGAGACACTACGGTGTTAAGGATTCAGGAAAAACCCTTCCGGGTCACGGAGGGATGCTCGACAGAATAGATGGACTGCTCTTTGTTGCTCCTGTCAGCTACATCGTGTTCAAAATCTTAGAAGGAGTGGTGCGATGAGATACATGACTTCCGAAGAGATCAGAGAAGCTTTTTTGAAATTCTTCGAAAAAAAGGGGCACAAGATACTACCGAGTGCTTCTCTCATACCGGACGATCCTCAGCTTCTCTTCACCGTGGCCGGTATGGTCCCTTTCAAGCCCATTTTCTGGGGCAAAGTCGAGCCCGTTTACACGAGGGTGGCTACCTGTCAGAAGTGTTTGAGAACCGTTGATATAGAGAATGTGGGAAAGACTCCAAGGCACCATACGTTCTTTGAAATGCTCGGTAATTTCTCCTTTGGAGACTACTTCAAAGAAGAAGCCATAGAGTGGGCCTGGGAGTTCCTCACCCAGGTGCTTGGGGTTCCTGAAGAAAAACTGTGGGTCTCCGTTTACGAGGAAGACGAAGAGGCATTCAGAATCTGGAACGAAAAGATAGGTCTTCCCGAGAAGAAAATTTTGAGAATGGGAAAAGAAGACAATTTCTGGGGGCCGGCTGGGCCAACGGGGCCGTGCGGTCCCGACACGGAGATCTTTTACGATACAGGGTACTCGAAAGGCTGTCCTGAGGGCGAGGAATGTACTCCTGCCAATTCTGAAGGGCGATTCGTGGAGATATGGAACCTTGTTTTCACCGAGTATTACCAGGACGAAGAAGGAAAGCTCCATCCTCTTCCAAGAAAGAACATAGATACGGGAGCTGGTCTTGAAAGGTTCTGTGCGATGATGCAGGGAGTTTACAGTAATTTCGACACGGATCTGTTCCAGCCGATAATAAACCGCATAGAGGAATTGACGGGTGTTGGCTACAAAACAGATGAAGAAAAAGATGTTTCCATCAGGGTCATAGCCGATCACATAAGGGCCATCACCTTCTTGATCAGTGAAGGTGTTTTCCCTTCCAACGAGGGAAGAGGGTACGTTCTCAGAAGAATCATAAGGCGTGCGATGAGGCATGGAATACTCCTCGGTATGAGTGAACCGTTCCTCTACAGGATCGTTGATGCCGTGGTGGAGAAGATGGGAAAAGTTTACCCGGAGATCGTTCGTGGTGAAGGTATGGTGAAAGAAGTTCTTTCCGCGGAAGAAAACAGATTTCTAAAGACTCTCGAGCAGGGAATGAAAGTCTTTGACGAGATCGTCGAGAAGAAGGGAAAAATAGATTCCGAAGACGCGTTCAGACTCTACGATACATACGGACTTCCACTGGAGCTCACCCTTGAAATCGCAAAGGAGAAAGGTGTGGAAGTCGATGTGCAAGAGTTCAACAAATACATGGAAGAACAACAGCGAAAGTCAAGAGCTGCTATGGGCGATGTGGAATTTGCCAGAAGGTACGAGTACCTTGAAAAACTCCCCAAAGATTTCCGAATCGAATTCACTGGGTACGAAAAACTCGAAGATGAGGGCGAGGTCGTTCTCATAGCCAGGGACGACGAAACGGTGGAAGAAGCGTCAGAAGGCACAGTTGAGGTGGTTTTTTCAAGAACTCCGTTCTACGCGGAGAAGGGTGGGCAGGTATCCGACACGGGGATGGTGGAATGGAGAGATGGAAAAGCACTTGTGGAATACGTCTTTGAAGCTTCAGAAGGTGTGATCGTCCAAAGAATAAAGATACTGGATGGTACTCTAAGAAGAGGCCAGAAAGTGGTTCTCAGAGTGGATAAGAAGAGAAGAGAGTCTACAATGAGAAATCACACGGCAACTCATCTGCTTCACGCGGCTTTGAAAAAGGTTCTGGGAGACCACGTGAGGCAGGCTGGGTCCTTAGTTGCACCTGACAGATTGAGATTCGATTTCACACATTTCAAAGGTCTTTCGAGTGCAGAAATAGAACAGGTGGAGGATCTGGTGAACGAATGGATCATGGAAGCGATTCCGGTCGAGGTGAGGTACACGAGCTACGAAGAAGCGGTAAAGTCCGGAGTTGTTGCGCTTTTCACGGAAAAATACGGAGATGTGGTCAGGGTCGTCGAGGTTCCCGGTGTGAGTAAAGAACTCTGTGGCGGAACGCATGTGAAAAACACAGGGCAGATAGGTTTGTTCAAGATCATCTCGGAGGAATCCGTTTCGTCAGGTGTGCGAAGAATCGAAGCGGTCACCGGCTTCAGCGCTCTGGAACTTCTGAGAAACCAGAAGAAACTGATCGATCAGCTGAAAGAAATCCTCGGGGCAAGGGAAGACGAGCTCACGGACAGGGTCCTGAGCTTGAGAGAGAAGGTGAAGGAACTCGAAAAGAAACTCTCTCAGGGAAGGATTTCCGAAAAAATGATAGCCATGAAACAGCTGGAGGATGGTGTAAAGGTCTTTCACGGTGTCTTCGAAGGTGTCGAGGCAAAACACCTCGGAGGAATAGCAGATAACGTTTTGAAAAAGGAAGGGGAAGGCATTGTTATTCTCTTCAGTAAGTTCGAAAACAAGGTTTTCCTCGTCGTGAAGGTTTCTGAGAATCTTCTTGACAGGTACGATGCCTCCTCTATAGCACGAAACATAGCGAAGGAACTCGGTGGAAGCGGAGGAGGCCGAAAGAATTTTGCCCAGGCGGGTGGAAGACATCCGGAGAGGATAAAAGATGTTCTGGAACGTCTCGAAGAGTTTCTGAGGTGAAACTCTGTGGAACTGGTCGTTGATGCTCGTGAACTCAAAGAGTGGGTTTATCTGCTCGATAAACTGGTTGGAACGACCGAACCAACTGCGAGATTCCTCAGTTTCTTTTACAGAGATGGACTCTGGGTGAGTGCGAGTGACAACTGCGCCAAAGTGGAGATATTTCTGGGGGAGATACCTCGATTCGAAGACAGCAGGATCGTTTCATTGGATCTGGTGAAGTATTTTTTGAGTGACGTTAAGGTCAGTGATGTTCGAATCACCGTCCTTCAGGAACGGCTCGTTCTGAAAGCGGGAAATGAAGTTCTGGACGTTCGGTGCAAAACGGGAGAAATTCCTCCAGGAGATGGCGAAGAGGAATTTCTCTGCACCCTTACCAAGCGTGAATTCGAAGGAGCGTTGAATTTTGCCAGCTCCAATCTTGACGAAGGAGAATTCCTGATTCTTCTTTTTGAAGAAAAGGATGTTTTGATGTTTGGAGCGTCAGCGGGCATTATGACCCTTGCACAGATTTCTACTATTCCAAAGAAGCCCTTTTCTACGAAAATTCCATACGTCACGGTGAGGCATATCTTCAAGGCCTTTCAAAGGCTGGATGTTCAGACTCTGGACTTCTATGAGAAATCTGGAAAACTCGTGGTGAAGTATCCTCATTTCGTGATGGAAGTCTGCGGTGACGAAGTGGGCGAAGAGGAGATCAAAAAACTGAGGGCTTTGCTGAAAGAAAAGACCGCAGAACGAATAGATGCAAGGAGACAGGTTCTCGCAAAGCTTGTGAGAAAAGCCGCAGTGCTTTCAAGAGGAGACTACGCTACGATCTCAAGAAGGGGAGAAAGCCTGAAGGTTCAGGTGAAGCGAAAGAATCTCAGCTACACTGCAGAACTCTTCGTGGAATCTGGAAGAGATTTTGTTGTGGTGTTTCCTTCGAAGAAACTGAGAAGTGCCCTCGCACGGATGGACACCGAAAGGATATTTCTTGAGATCACAGAAAGGTTCCTGAAGATCTCCAATTTTTCAGGAACCAGAGTTATCTACCTTGAACTTGAGGAGTTCTTCTAATTCCTCCTCGGAGAAAACGTATTTTGTGTTGCACCACTTACAGACGACCTCTCCTTTCCCTTCTTTTCGCATGTCCTCCAGTTCTTTTTTGTCCAGAACGAGAAGGGCGTTTTTGGCTTTTTCCCTGTTGCAATCACATTTGTACCTTATTTCCGCTGTTTCGACGAATCCTACCTTCTCACCGAATATTCTTTCCAGAACGTCCAGAGGTTCTGCTTTTTGGAAAAGCTCGGTTATGTACGGAAGATTCTTTATGTTCCTTTCGATCAATTCCACCTTCTCCTGTTCAAGGGTGCGATCGATGATTTGAACGGCGAATCCTCCCGCGATCTTCACACCGCCTGAGTCCACAAGAACACCGATGGAAAAAGCGGATGGTATCTGTTCAGAAACCGCGAAATAATAAGCCAGATCTTCGGCGATCTCACCGCTCACCAAAGGTAACTGAGAGACAAAGGGGGTTTTCAACCCAAGATCTCTTACTACCCTGAGAACACCCTGACCGATAGCACCGGCAACATCAAACTTTCCCTTTTCATTTAAGGGCAGTTCCACCTTGGGATTTGCCACATATCCCCTGACAGTGAATTCACTGGTCGACTGTGCAACGACTCTCCTTATCGGTCCGTTTCCCTCTATGTCCAGCGTCCACCTTTCTTTTTCGGCGAGCCATGGTGTCACAAGAGCTGCACCGATGAGGGCTCTTCCCAGAACCACCGTGGCGAGGTATGAAAGGCTGTGCCTGTTTCGAGCCTCTTCCACCACTTCTCTCATTCGAACGATCGAAAATCTCACCTTGTGATCGAACATCGTGCCGTAATAAATCATGGTATCCTCTCCCATTCTCTGGCGATGATTCTCGCCAGTTCCAGATCTTCTTTAAACGTCACTTTGAAACACAGAGGATCTCCTTCGACCAAAGCTATTTTCACTCCGAGCTTTTGAACGGGTTCCGTGTCGTCTGCCCATTCGCCACCGTTTTCATGGGCCTTTTTCAAAATCTCGTAAGAAAAAGCCTGCGGTGTAAGAATTCTGTACACTCCTTTTCTTGGGATGTATTCCATTCTGTCGTTCTCAACTCTTACGAGCGCATCGGAATTCTTCAACGCGAGGGTTGCCGCTCCCGTTTCGCGGGCTCTTCTGAGAACCTCAGACACGTGTTTCTTTCTCAGAAACGGTCGTGCTGAGTCGTGTACGAGAACGTAAGAGGGAGAGAACTTTTCAAGAAATTCGAGGGCGCTTCTCACACTCTGGCTTCGTGTATCTCCACCCTCGACAATTCCGAGTACTTTTTCGTGGAACACTCTTTTCTCTACAACTTCGAACCACTCTCTTCGTGTCACTATTACAACACCATCTATCGCTTCACTTTTCAAAAACGTGGAAAGCGGATACTCGAAAAGCATCCTTCCCTCTATCTCGAGGAACTGTTTTGGAACGTTTTCAGACATTCTTTCACCTTTTCCCGCTGCAAGGAGAATCGCTACGTTCATGCGTTTTCTGTCTCCTTCTTCTTGCTTTTTTGATACTGATGGAAGTAGTTGAGCTTCAGGGTGGAGAGAACTCCCTCCATTTCTCGGCGAACTTCCTCATCCACGAGGTCCTTTATCCTGTTGAATATCGCGTCGAGCGTGTCTATTCCAAGTCGTGCTTCTTCGAGATCTTGATAGAAATCTCCGTATTCGTCTTCTGTGAGGCCGAGCCGTGCCCAGCATCGAGCACTTATGGTGCTGAAGAAGAGGAGTATGAGATCCTTCATGGAGAGTTTTTCTTTCTTTTCCTCCACGGATCGTCACCTCCTCTCTATCTTCAGACCGTATTCGTCCGCGTCGACCAGAACCCTGTCTCCCTCTTTTATCTCTCCCTCCAGTATTTTATCCGCTATCATCGACTCGAGTTCGAGTTCTATGATTCTTCGGAGTGGTCTTGCGCCGAGAGACGGCACGTAACCCGCCTCTGCCAGGTAATCTTTCGCCCTTTCTGTGAGCTCGATGGAGATGTTCTTCTCTTTCAGTATTTCCTGGAGCTGTCTCACCATGATTTCCACTATCTTCTTCACCTCTTCCATCGTGAGCGGTTTGAAGTAAACTATGGCGTCTATTCTGTTCAGGAACTCGGGTTTGAAGGTGTTTCGAAGTTCTCTTTCTATCTCAATTCTCACACCGTTTTCCGACATTTCGAGGATCTTCTCGCTTCCTATGTTGCTCGTCATGATGATGATGGTGTTTCTGAAGTCCACAGTGTTTCCTTTTCCATCGGTCAATCGCCCGTCTTCGAACACCTGAAGCAGGATGTTGAATACGTCTGGATGTGCCTTTTCTATCTCATCGAGGAGAATCACACTGTAGGGCCTTTTTCTCACAGCCTCGGTGAGCTGTCCTCCCTCTTCGTAACCCACGTAACCCGGAGGTGCCCCTATGAGTCTGGCAACGGAGTGTTTCTCCATGTACTCACTCATGTCGAGCCTGATCATGGCGTCTTCACTGCCGAAGAGCACATCTGCGAGAGTTCTGGCGAGTTCTGTCTTTCCCACGCCCGTTGGTCCGAGGAACAGAAAGACACCGATGGGCCTTCTCGGATTTTTGATACCAACCCTTGCGCGTCTTATGGTCCGCGCCACTATCTTCACGGCTTCCTCCTGATTCACCAGGCGCTGGTGTATGAATTCTTCGAGTTTCAGGAGTTTCTCTCTTTCGGATTCCATGATTCGAGACACGGGAATGCCGGTCCACTGTTCCACGATCCTTGCCACAACGTTCTCATCGACAACCGGTTCCACCTTTTCTTGTTTTTTCCTTTTTTCTTCGTATTCGTTTTTCAATCTCTGGAGTTCGACCTTCAGCTTTGCCGCTTCTTCGTATTCTCCCTTCACAACGGCGTCGTTTATTTTTTCTTCAAGGTTTTTGATCTCTTCTTCGAGTTTCAGGAGTTCTTCTGAAGGGTACGAGGATTCAAGGCGAACATAAGCGGCCGCTTCGTCTATCAGATCAACGGCCTTGTCCGGGAGGAATCTGTTTGTTATGTATCGCGCGGAGAGTTTCGCCGCAGTCTCCAGAGCGTCATCCGTTATCTTCACGTGATGATGTTCTTCAAAGACCTTTCTTAACCCTTTCAATATTTCAATCGTCTGCTCGACCGTCGGCTCTTCCACTATGACCGGCTGGAATCTTCTCTCAAGCGCCCTGTCTTTTTCTATGTATTTTCTGTACTCCTCAACGGTGGTTGCTCCTATTATCTGAATCTCTCCCGTTGTGAGTTCTGGTTTCATTATGTTCGCGGCATCGAGAGCACCTTCGGCTGCTCCCGCTCCTACCACCGTGTGAACCTCGTCGATGAAGAGTATTACTTCTCCTTTTTTTCTCTTCAATTCATCGAGGAGGCGTTTCAGTCTTTCTTCAAAATCTCCTCTGAAACGGGTCCCTGCCACCAGTCTGCCCATGTCGAGTTTTAAGACTCTGACGTTTCTCAAAAACAGAGGAACTTTCCCTTCAACTATTCTCTGGGCGAGCCCCTCGACGACAGCTGTCTTTCCCACTCCCGGGTCTCCTATGAGGACCGGGTTGTTCTTTGTTCTTCTGGACAGTATCTGTATCACCCTTCTGATTTCCTTTTCACGATCTACTACAGGCATGAGCTTTTTTTCGCGGGCTAGCTGTGTGAGATCCATTGTGAAGCGAGCGAGCGCTTCCACGTTCTCTGCCTCATCTGTTTTACCCGTTGATCTGATCTTCCTTATTGCTTCATAGACTCTCTCAGGTGTCACACCATATCTCGAGAGAATTCGGAACGCCGTGGAATCGGGTGACAGGACCATTCCCAAAATAAGGTGCTCGGTTCCTATTTTTGAATCTCCCATTCTTCTCGCTTCTTCTCGCGCTTTTTCAATGACGTGCCTCGCGTCCGGAGTTATGAAAATCTGAGAAACAGATGCTCCTTCAGGAACTCTAACTCCGTATTTCCCAATGAACACCTCCACCTCATCTTTGAGCCTGTTTATGTCCACGTTCAGCTCCTTCAGAAGCTCCACACCAACGTTGTTTCCTTCTTCCAATATCGCAAGCAGTATGTGCTCACTGGAAAGCTGATTTTGTCTGTATCGGGTCATTATATCCTGAATGCTCATCATCACTTTCTGCGCCTTTTCCGTGTACTCTTCCAGATTGAACATGTAGCATCACCTCCCAGAAAAATCTTACCACGTGGTGTGTTAATATTTCTAATAAAGACACTGGAAGGAGATGATTATGAAGAGGAATCTACTCTTAGCTCTGATCATAGGCCTCGGTGCCACGGCTCTCATGGTTTCCTTTTGGGGCAGCGGTGATGCGTGGAAGGAGTTGAAGAACGTAGAACCACTCTTCTTGATGGTTCTTTCACTGAACTTTTCAGGTATTGTTTTAGTGGACGCCTTCAGAACCAAGATACTTCTGAAAGATGTTCCTTTCGGAACCTGTGTGGCCAACTCTCTTTGGGGATTCTATGTGGGGGCAGTAACACCTTTCGCTGCGGGAGGGCAGCCTTTCCAGATCTATCATCTCACAAAGGCTGGAATTCCCTTTGAAAAATCGGCATCTGCGATAGCGGTGAGGTTTTTCTCTTCTTTCTCATTTTCCGTCATCTCCGGTTTTGCCTTCTTCATGGTCTATTTTGATACCTTCGAAGAACTCGGTATCCTCGGTGACTTTTTCTTTGCAGGAATAGTTCTGGCTTTGCTTTTCTACGTTTTCATAATCCTCCTGTCCTTCAGTAAGGGTTTTCTGCGAAGATTCTTCATGTCACGACTTGTTTTGAAGATCTTCACGTTTTTCTCCAGAAAATCTGAAGACGATTTAAAAAGACTCGTGGAGGAAAGAATACTTGGATACGTTTCGGCCACCAGGGAGTTCTGGAAAGCTTCCAAACTGAAGTTTTTAGCGGTAGCGATTCTGTCGGGTTTGATGGTCGTGCTAATACACACGAGTACTTATTTTGCGATGAAAGCTGTCAATCGTAATGTGAATGTTTCTCTGTTCCAGGTGGTCAGTATCCAGCTTGCTCTCAGCCTGATTGTGTATTTTGCTCCTACACCCGGTGCTAGCGGTGCAACGGAACTGGCTTACTACGTTGTATACTCGAACATAATCGAAAAGACTGATGCGATGGTATCCATGCTCGTCTGGAGATTCTTCAATTATTATCTGTTCATAATTCTGGGGATCCTTCTTGGACTGGGGAGGTTAACAAAAAAACCGGAGGAAAGATCCTCCGGCTGATTTTGTGGTGCCGAGGGCGGGACTTGAACCCGCACGGGCCGAAGCCCACATGGCCCTCAACCATGCGTGTCTGCCAGTTCCACCACCTCGGCAACTCCGACATATATAATAGCACAGGTTTTCACCCTTTTCAAGTATCCTCATCGGAAATTTTTCTGTTAAATGTTGAACGGCATCGAACTGGATGGTTGACATAGTCAGATGCTTGTAGTATCATAATTAAACGGAATGGGTGCGTAGCTCAGTGGGAGAGCGCTTCCTTGACGAGGAAGAGGTCGCAGGTTCAATCCCTGCCGCACCCACCACAGAGGAGCCTTCAGGCTCCTCTTTTCTTTTTCAGAACGAAGAATATATGACCGGCCTTCCAGATGATGTTTCTGTCCTTTGAAAGTTCCCGTTCCAGCTGGAAGATGGTTTCTTTCCTTTCACTGATCTGTTCGTCCGAGTATTCCATCACACCGATTCCGCGGATATCTACCGTCTCAAATCCTTCCAGAGAATCCAAATCTTCTGGTTTGAAGGCGTAAGAATTGAAAGAAAAGAGTGTGGTTCCCACACTTGTGGTTTGTGTTTTCAAAAAGTGTGTTATTTGATCCCACGCGTCCTTTTCGATCATCTGCTGAAGAAAAGTGTAAAAGTTGTCCACGGTTGCTATCAACAATCCATCGGGTACAAGCACTCTTCTTATCTCTGAAAACGCTTTATCCTTGTTTTCAACGTAGCTCAGAACGTCGCCGAGAGCGAGAACTGCTTCAAAGGCACCTGAAGGAAAGGGGAGATCTTCCGCCCTGGCTTCAACGACGTTTTTGACACCCTTTTCCCTCGCAACCTCCAGCATCTCTTTCGATGGATCGACGAGAACTACTTCGAAACCTCTTTCCTGCAAGAACAGACTCCACTTTCCGGTTCCTCCACCGAGATCGAGAACTCTGCAGGGGTTTTTCAAATATTCCTCTAAGAAAGATCCGATCAGTCTGTGATAGAGCTTCCACTTCGGTGTTTCGTACATACTGTCGTACGCTCTTGCTATTCTGTCGTAGAATTCCCATGGCCTCAGTTTCATCGTTTCACCTTCAGAAAAACAAGTTCGGTCTCACCGTAATCTTTTCTTTTGACGACTTCAAAGTTTGAAAAATCCAGCTCGATTCTTTTACTCTTCTCCAGAACAGCCAAACTGTCTTCTTCCATGACCTTCGGAAGCAAAGAAAGTGTTTTGTTTACGATCTCCACATCGTTGTACGGAGGATCGAGAAAGACAACGTCGAACTTTTCAACGGTGTTTTGAAGAAAGTCCACTGTGTCACTGTGGATGATCGTGGCCGTTTCGTTGAGCGATTCGAGATTCTTTCTGCATATACTGAGGGCACGCTTTGACCTGTCGACGCATACCACTCTTTCTGCTCCCCTGCTCAGAGCCTCACAGCTCACCACACAGCTTCCGCAGAAGAGTTCGAGAAAGCTCTTTCCCTCGACGTCTATCATGTTGAACAGGGCGCTCCTCACGGAAGACATGGTGGGTCTGAAGAAATCTCCTGTCTTTAACTTCCTTCCCCTGTATTTTCCCCCTGTTATTCTTGTTTCTCCCATACGAGTTTCATCACTTCCTCTACCTTCTTTTCGAGATCTTCGAGAGTGGAGTTGTTCGCTATCACTATTCCCTGTGGAACGATGTCTTCCTGAAACTTCAAACGTCTGTCGGCTTCTCTGTTTCTCTTCAGAATCGTCTCTCTGCTTGCGACTACTGTGATGACGTGATCGCACAGCTGATCCAGTCCCATTCTTTTCAGAAGAGCGGCCTCTATTACTACGAGGCCGCTCGTTTTGTTTATTATTTCCTGTACCTTCTTTTTCATCAAGGGATGGACGATTGATTCGAGCTTCTTCAAGTTCTCCTGTGATTTAAAGACGATGTCGGCGAGTTTTTTTCGGTTTACTTTCCTGTCTTCCAGGACAGATCCTCCAAAAAGCTCGACGAGCTTTTCCTTCACTTCTTCGAGCACTTCATGACCTATTCTATCCACGTTCACAACGTGGGCTCCGTATTTGTTCTTTAGAATCTCACAGACGGTAGACTTTCCCGTTCCTATCTTTCCTGTAACACCGATCACCATATTCTCTTTGCCTTTTTCTCCAGTTCGTTCTTGAACCTTTCATATTCATCTTCGGCAAGAAAGATGACACTCGTTGTGTTCAGTTCCTCGATGACTTTTGCGATCCTCTCCTCAACGGTTGGATCGTCCGAAACGATGATGTACGTTCCCTCTTCACCGAGAGGACCGCCCTCTATGAAGAAAACCTTCTCTCCTTCACGCATCACTTCCTCGAAGATTTTCATTCTACAATCACCTTCTTCGACCTTTCCTTTATTTCGTAAGTGTAACCTTCTCTTCCCATGAGAGCGAACGTGATCTTCTTCCCGAGCTCCACACCGGGCTGATCGAACGGATTGATCTCAAGAAGATAACCCATGAAGGCGGTTGCTGCCTCGTAGTAAGCGAAGAACTGACCTACGTTGTACGGTGTGAGTCTGTCAAACGTCACTCTCATGTTCGGTCTGTTGTTTTCTCGCAGTGCTTCTTCTGTTCCTGTCTGCTCTGCGAGGAGGAGTTCGGAGAGATTCTTCCTTGCAAGATAGCTGAGTTCAGCTCTTCCGGTTTCCGGGATCACTATTTCTCTGTCGAAGTTTTCAACTCTCAGGAAGGTTATTACCTTGTCGTTCGGCCCTTCGTTGTAAAGCTGTATCTGTGAGTGCTGATCGGTTGCACCCAGCGCTTTCACGGGAGTTTGGCCGGTGAAAACCTCTTCTCCCTTGAGATTGTACCTTTTTCCAAGACTTTCCGCCCAGAGCTGTCTGTACCAGTCCATAAGATAGATCATTCTGTTCGAATACGCCATCATCACAGAAATGGACTTTCCTTTGTTCAAGTAGAGGTAGTGTGTGAGTGCTATCATTGCCGCTGGGTTTTCAAGGATGTTCTCTTTCATGCTCTTCTCGAAGGCATCCTTTGCACCTTCGTGCAGTTCGTCTATGTCTATGCCTTCCGCCATGGCTGAGAGGAGGCCAACAGGTGTGAGAACGCTGAACCTTCCTCCCACTCCAGGAGGCACTTCGAGACTTCTGAAACCTTCTTCTTTCACGAGTTTTCTCAAAAAGCCTTTTTCCGGGTCTGTTGTAATGAGTATGTGTTCTCTTGGATCGAGTCCATAAGCTTCGAGGATTCCACGCGCTATCGAATAGGTCGCCATTACTTCAGCGGTGGAACCGGATTTCGATATCACGTTGAAAAGAGTTGTTTTGGGATCGATTCTGTCCAGAACAGAGCTCATGAGATCTGGATCCACGTTGTCCACCACAAACACTCTGGCGTACCCGTTTCTTTCCTCTCTGGTCATCTCATTCCAGTTCAAAGGCCTGAGGGAGTAGTGAAGAGCCAGGTTTCCAAGTCCAGAACCTCCAATTCCCAGCACAACGACCGTATCGAAGTTTATTATCCAGTCCTCGAGAGATTTAACAGAATCGATCCAGCTTCTGTCCAGCTTTGCAAAATCGGGAGTGTTTTCTACGAAGTTTCGAACTGCACTTGTAACTTTCTCCTCTACGCTTTTTACGTCCTCATCTGTCAAACCACCGGAGATGTTCGGTTCAAACAAATTGGAAAAGTCGAATTTTAAACTCATACTTTCACCCCTCAGTAGACTATCAGAGTTTTGATATCGTAACTTTTCAGTCTCTTTCTTGGTTCCAAGTATGAAAGCTCGACGAGGAAAGCGAGGGAAACCACTTCCCCACCGAGTTTTTTAACCAGTCTTATGAGCGCTTCTGCTGTTCCTCCCGTTGCGAGCACATCGTCCACTATGAGCACTCTCTGGCCTTTCTCTACAGCGTCCTCGTGTATATGGAGCCGTTCAGTGCCGTACTCCAGCTGATACTCTTCGTACACGGTTTTATACGGGAGTTTCCCCGGTTTTCTCACCGGAACGAAACCCTTTCCCAGTTTGTACGCCATGGTAGCTCCGAGGATGAACCCCCTCGCTTCGGGAGCCACCACGAGATCGAAATCCCTGTCAGAAACGAGTTCGCACATTCTGTCGATCGCTTCTTTGAAGGCTTCTTGATTTCTCAAAAGAGGTGTTATGTCGCGAAATACGATGCCTTTCTGCGGGAAATCAGGTATATCTCTTATGAAGCGTTTGAGATCCAACTTAAACACCTCCCACAAACGGGTAATTTCCTTCGTCTAGAGGGTAGAGAGCGAAAAAGGCACTTCCGCTTCCCGTCATCATTTTCACTATGGAACCATCGCCAAAGTTTCTCAGTCCATACATTACCTCCGGGTGTTTCTCTAAGAACACCTTCTCAAACACGTTGTAGGAGAGTTTCCTTATCTTTTCGTAATCCCTTTCAAGATAAGCCCTGTGTAGTTCCTCTACCCTGCCGGGTCCTTTTCTGTACATCTCTGGTGTGAGAGACAGATACATTTCTTTCGTTGAAGAGTGAATGCCCGGGAAGAACAGATTGACAGAGTACCCTTCAATATCTTCGAGTTTTTCCACGATTTCTCCTCTTCCTCTCACAAGAGCGGTTCCTCCGTAAAGAAAAAAGGGTACATCGCTTCCTACCTGAGCTGCTATATTCAGAAGGTCCTCAAAAGGTATTTTGAAAACTTCACCGAGATATCTGAGAATCGCTGCAGCGTTGGAACTCCCTCCTCCAAGGCCAGAGCCTACTGGGACCTTCTTTTTCAACGTGACTTTGAGGCCGAATTCTTCTCCTGTGTTTTTCCTGAACATCTCCCAGGCTCTTTTGATCGTGTTGTCCGAGGGCAGAGCTACGTTGCTTTCCAGGTAGAAACCTCCATCACAGATTTCTACAGTGAGTGTGTCGTGAAGAGAAATCGTTTGAAACAATCCCACTATTTCGTGGTATTCATCGGATCTTTTTCCAAGCACATCCAGGTAGAGATTCAGTTTTGCGTACGAAACAAGTTCAGCAGAACCGTTGCCGATATTTTCGACCAACCTTCCATCACTCCTGAGAACTTCTCCAGTTCTTCGAGCTTTATGAGTTCCCATTCGAACAGATCTTTTTCTTTTACAGAGAAAAACTCTCCCTTGCCGAGAAATAGAGCACCAAGGTGTACTCTGCTCACTTCGGTTGTTGACGAATTTATGAGTCCGAGAAATTCCAGTTCTCTTAGCGAGACATCCACTTCCTCGTTTACTTCGCGTTCGAGCCCTTTCAAAAACGCTTCCCGTTGTGTTGCTCCGTCCTCTTCTCTCACATGACCGCCTATTCCGAGAGAGTAAAGATTGTGGAGCCTCTTCTCGGACTGTTTTGTTGTTCTTTTTGTGATGAGGACTCTGTCGCCATCCATTATAACTACGTAAGGTATCACCTGTTTCGTCGTTTCATCGTATTCTGCTTCCTCTCTTTCCCGGAAAAATCCGTACTGGTCCAGGAAGTTCAAGAAGTTCTCGAAGTTCACTCTCATGAATCCTTCGAATTCACCGAACTCTTTTAAAAAGTCTTCCGTTTTCACGACCAGTATTCTTTCACTCTTCATTCAATCTCTCCTCATCTCGTGGCCGGGTCTCTTGAAGAAATCTGTCTTTTCCTCGTCGGCTTTGAGCTGTTTCCACCTGTGCGCTGCCATCTCACAGAATCGCTGAAGAATAGCAGGAAGATCGCTCTTCTTGAGAAGATCCTCCCCTATCCTTTCCTTCAGGCGCTCGCTCAGAGTGTAGCTCTCTTTCTCTGGTTCGAAAGCGATATCTTCGGTGTATTCTTCAGGCTTGAAGTCCTCCAGGACCTTTTCAAGGAACTTGAGAGCGAACTCGATGAAAACATCTCCCACTTCGTCACTTCTTTTAACATCGTGAAGGCTTTTCCTGTAGTCTTCTATCAATTCTTTTTCCTGCTTGACAAAAGAGAGTATCTTTTCGCCTTTCTTCATGTGTGAACACCTCCGTTCAGATTTTTTGTTTTTTTAAAGCGATGTATCCAACGGTCAATATCGCAGCTGTTTCGAATCTGAGGATTTTCTTCCCAAGACTAACAACGGTTGTGGAAGACCTCAGCAGTTCTCTTTCTTTCTCAGAGAACCCTCCCTCGGGGCCGACCACCACCGTTATCGAGCCTTCTAAGTTCACGTCGAGCAGGTTTTGAGAGGCATCCAGATCCAGTGTTATCACGTTTCCGCTGAGTTCCAGTTTCTCCAGGAAACTCACCTTTGGAAAAAGATATCTTCTGCACTGCTTTGCTGATTCTCTAACAACAATTTTTGTCTTATCCAGGCTGATCTCGTGCTGGGATCTTTCGAACTTGTGGAAAAAGATCTCATCCACCCCGAGTTCAACACACTTTTCTATGAGAAAACGTGTTCTTTCCCACCTGCCGATCGGAACAACAACGCTCAATTTCTCAGCAGATTTTTTTTCTTTCTCTTCTGCCTTTACGATCCTGGCTGTAGCTACTTTTTTCTTCAAGCTTTCAAGAATGCACGTGTATGAAAAGCCTTTTCCATCTGTTGCTTCGATCACATCTCCTTCTTTTAAGCGCACGACCCTCATGTGGTGTGTTTCCCTTTCGTCGAATATCACCTCACCGTTTTGAGCCGTTCCGTAGAAGAGGTGAGGCACTACGGTATCACCTCGAACCCTGTGTAGGGAACGAGCACCTCCGGCACTCTCACACTGCCGTCTGGTTGCTGGTAGTTTTCCAGTATCGCAACGAGTGCCCTTCCAACGGCAATGCCCGATCCGTTCAACGTGTGAACGTATTCGAGCTTTCCATCCGATCTCCTTCTGTATCTCATGTTTCCTCTTCTTGCCTGAAAGTCCGTCACGTTACTGCAGGAAGATATCTCTTTGTATGCGTTGTAGGAAGGAAGCCACACTTCTATATCGTAGGTTTTTGCGGAGGTGAACCCGAGATCTCCCGTACAGAGCGAAACGACTCTGTATGGGAGCTCCAGTTTTTGAAGAATGGTTTCGGCGTCTTTCACAAGCTGTTCAAGATCTTCGAAAGATCTTTCCGGTGTGGTCACCCAGACGAGCTCGACCTTGTCGAATTGATGCTGTCTGATCATCCCCCTCACATCTTTCCCGTAACTTCCCGCTTCTCTACGGTAACAGGGAGTGTAAGCGACGTATTTCTTCGGTAGTTCTTTCTCTTCGAGGATCTCTCCACTGTGAAGCGCTGCGAGGGGAACCTCAGCCGTCGGAATGAGGAACAGGTCATCCCTCTCAGCGAGGTAAAGCTCTTCTTCGAATTTGGGAAGCTGTCCGGTTATAGTGATGGTTTCCCTTTTCACCAGATGTGGGACCCACACTTCCGTGTAACCGTGTTCCTTTGTATGAACGTCAAGCATGAAGTTTATCAGAGCTCTCTCGAGTCTTGCGAGTTTTCCATACATGACGGTGAATCTGGAACCGCTGAGTTTGGTCGCCCTGTCGAAATCCATGAGCCCCCACGCAGGTCCAAGATCCCAGTGAGCGAGCGGGGTGAAATCGAATTCTCTCGGCTCTCCCCACCTTCTCACTTCAACGTTCTGGGATTCGTCTTCTCCAACGGGAACGCTCTCATGTGGGATGTTCGGGACCATCAAAAGGAGGTCGTTCAACTGCTTCTGAAGTTCTTTTTCTTTTTCTTCTAACGCTTTTATCTCTTCTCCTAATCTTTTCCCTTCTTCGATGAGTGCCTCTGCCTCTGTGTTTTTCCCTTCTTTTTTCAACCTTGCCACATTTTTGGAAATTTCGTTTCTTCTGGATCTCAGCTCGTTTGTTTTCGTGATGGTAGTGCGCCAGTCGGCATCGATCTTCAAAATCTCATCGATTGTAGCAGGATCCTCTCCTCGTTTTCTGAGGGCTTCTTTCACGAGATCGGGATTTTGTCTGATGAGCTTTATATCTATCATCTTATCCCTCCCCTTACCACAATTCTATCAGAAGATGTACCTCACGAATTTCCTGAGCACAAAACCGATCAGGATAGTCCCGGCGATCATGAAGGTGGAAATGGCGTTTACTGTAGGTGAGATGCCGAACCTTATCATGGAGTAGATTTGAATCGGAAGGGTGGTCGATCCTGGGCCAGCCACGAAGAAGGTGATCACAAAATCGTCTATGGAGAGTGTGAAGGCAAGAAGGAAGGCAGCAACTATGCCGGGAACGAGATTTGGGATAATCACTCTGTAAAACACCTGGAAGTCCGTGCTTCCAAGGTCGTAAGCTGCCTCTATGATGCTCCTGTCGAAATCCTGAAGTCTGGAGTGAACGATCATCATAGTGTACGGAATCGAAAACGTTATGTGTGCGAGTGTTATGGTGAAGAGTCCCAGCTGAACCTTGAACATCGAGAAAAGTAAAAGCAGGGATATACCGATGATCACGTCGGGTACCACGAATGGAAGATACGTGAGAAACCAGATAGAGTTTTCTAACCTGCTCTTTCTCCAAAAGAGTTCTATCGCCGTTAAGGTTCCAATCGCCGTTGATACCGTGCTGGAGACGATGGCCACGATGAGCGAATTTCTGAACGCATGCCAGACCGAATATTCCCGCGTGAACAGCTCCAGGTACCACTTGAGTGTGAAGCCGCTCCAGACAGGAGATTTCGCCGAATTGAAGGACATCAACACCACTATGAAAAGCGGCAAATAGAAGAACACCATTGTCAGGATCACGATGGTTTTTATGAATCTTCCTGGTTTCAACGTCTCTCTCCCCTTTTCATCACAAAGATGATACTCAGGAGAGCTATCAGGGTGAGAATGTTGGACATCGCGGACGCGACGGGCCAGTTTCTGACGGTCAGAAGTTGCCTTACGATCTCGTTTCCTATCATCTTGGAGTTCACGCCACCGACGAGATCCGGTATGGCGTAGGATCCAAGGGCGGGAATGAATACGAAAACGAAAGCTGTGAGAAGGCCCGCTCTGACGTTGGGAAGAAGGACCCTGGTGAACGTGTACATCCTGCTGGCTCCAAGATCCAAGGACACTTCAAGGATACTGTCTTCCACCTTTTCCATGGCGGCATAAAGAGGAAGTATAGCGAAAGGAAGGTAGGTATAGACTATCACCAGTATGACAGCGAAAGAGTTGTAGAGAAATTGAACGGGACCAATGCCGAACAGGCCGAGAAACTGATTTATGAGTCCGTTGTTGCCAAGAACTATCTTCCAAGCGTAAATTCTGATGAGAGAGTTGGTCCAAAAGGGTATAACCGTCAAAAGTAAAAGAAAGTTTTTAAGCTTGCTTCTGGCTATGTAGAAGGCAACAGGAACCGCCACAGCGAGGGTAATGAACGTCGCAACACCGGCGATCCAGACGGATCTCCAGATGAGTGCCAGATACCTTGGAAGATAGCTATACGCTTCGAGGGAAAAGCTCCACTTGATCCCACCGTAGATCTGTGGCTCCAGAAAGCTATAAACAAAAACTATTGAGATGGGAAGAATGAAAAGAAAGAGCAACCACAGAAAGTACACGTACTTCATTCTTCAAGCACCTCTACAATGAAGCTGTCATCTGGATTCCACGTAATGAACACTTCATCTTCCCATTTTATGATCGGCTCATCGAGTATGTACCTTGCGTGCTGTTTGTAAACTTTCATTATGTAGCCTTCGTCGAGTCGAACGAAGTACTTCGTCTGGTGTCCCATGTATATTTCTTCTTCTACGATTCCGTGAAACACGTTGAAAATTTTACCGGACTGAAATTCCCTCTTCGAAATTCTGATCTTTTCGGGCCTCAGGGTGATGAGCAATACATCACCCTTTTTCGCCTCCTTGTCTCTGTAACACCTGAACTGGCCGATTCCTGGACTTTCTACGACGTAATATTCATCTTCCACTTCAACAACCTCGGCTTTCATGAGGTTCGTTTCTCCGATGAAAGTCGCCGCAAAGACGTTGACCGGGCTCTCATACACCTCGTAGGGAGTTCCAACCTGAACGATTTCTCCTTCGTTCATGAGAGCGACTCTGTCTGAAACACTGATCGCTTCAGCCTGATCGTGTGTTACGTAAATGAAGGTGATACCGACTCTATCGTGAAGATTGTCGAGCTCGACAAGGAGTTCCTGTCTCAGTTTCGCGTCGAGAGCGCTCAGCGGTTCATCGAGAAGGAGGACCCTCGGCTCGTTGGCGAGGGCCCTCGCTATCGCCACTCTCTGCTTCTGACCACCAGACAGTTGGGAAGGCATTTTCTGAGCATGTTCTTCCATTCTTATGAGCGAAAGCAGTTCGCTCACTCTCTGATTTATTTCGTTCTCGGATAGTTTTTTGAGTTTCAAGGGGAACGCGATGTTTTCAAAAACTGTGAGATGAGGAAACAGAGCGTAGTTCTGAAATATGATGTTCACGGGCCTTTTGTTCGGAGGCAAATTCAGTATCGACTTTCCATCCAGAAGAACATCCCCACTTTCCACACCCTCGAAGCCCGCTATCACACGAAGAAGCGTTGTTTTCCCACAACCCGATGGGCCGAGTATGGAAAAAAACTCTCCTTTCTTTATATCCAGGGAGACGTTCTTCAAAACCTGGAAGTCATCGAAAAATTTGCTGACGTTCTTTATTGAAACTTCTCCTCCGATCAACTTCACTCACTCCGTCACATGATGATCTCGAGCCATATTTTGTTGTAAAGTTCGAGGGCTTCTCCCACGTCTTCTATGAATTCACAGTTTTTGAGATCTTCTATGGTGTAGATGGGCTCTGTCTGCATGTACTTTCTGGCTTCCACGTTCGGTGAGGGAAGACCGAGATAATCCGCTATCTTCGCTGCGTTTTCTGGCTCGAGAATGAAGTTGATGAACTTGTAGGCGAGGTCCACGTTCTTTGCCCCTTTGGGGATCACCATGTTGTCGATCCACAACGTACCGCCTTCTTTTGGTATGAAGAAGTCGAAGTATTCTTCCTCTCCTTCGGGTATCCTCTGGTAGACGTCTTCCGCGTATCCGTGCACCACCCAGTACTCACCGGAAACGATACCATCGGCGTACGAGGAGGCGTCGAATTTGGCTATGTTCTTCTTCCACCTGAGAACAACCTGTTTCGCTTCTTCCAGTTCTTTCGGGTTCTTCGTGTTAACGGAGTATCCGAGATACTTCAAAGCAGCGCCGAGGACTTCCCTCATGTCGTCGAGGAGAGTCATTCTTCCCCTGAGGTCTTCTCTATCGAAGATGGACCAGGATTTCTCGTACTCTTTCACGTATTTTTTGTTCACGATGACGACAGTAGACCCCATCATGTAAGGAATGCTGTACTCATGGTTGGGATCGTAAGTGGTCTTTGTGAGAATGTCTTTATCTAGATATTTGAAGTTCGGTATCTTAGAAAGATCGAGTTTCTGGAGCATTCCTTCTTTTTTCATTATCGAGACATAGTCACCGGAAGGGAATATCAGATCGTAGCCTTTTCCACCACCGGCTTTGAATTTGGCGTACATCTCTTCGTTTGAAGCGTAGTTGTCATACACCACACGGCAATCGTACTTCTCTTCGAATGCTCTGATCACGTCTTCAGGAATGTAATCGGCCCAGTTGTAGATGTAGAGGGTGGCCTTCGCGAAGATCGGGATCGCCAGGACTACCAGCAGGACGAGAAACACCTTTTTCATCATCAATACCTCCCTTCTTCCAATATAAAAAGCCAGGCCGTGTAGCCTGGCTCTCTGGAGGCGGCGGTGGGATTCGAACCCACGAATAGGGATTTTGCAGACCCCCGCCTTTGACCGCTTGGCTACGCCGCCATCCACATAGAATATAATACCACATATGCAAGGGTGTTCAAGATCCCTTAAGGTGACACGTATCGTTCAACAAAACAAGCCTCGGTTTGCTCTCTATTTCCACCACACTGAGGGACGCGTTGTCCAGCTTGAAATTTCTGTGAAGGTAAAGAGGAAGCCCGAGGACCCAGCAAATGAAAGCTCTCAAAGACAGAGAGTGTGATACGATGACCACGTTCTCTGAACCGTTCAACTTCTCCTGTGAGACGATTTTCATGATAGCCTTCACCACACGATTCTGTACATTTCTCATGGATTCTAAACCTTCCATTCCAAAATTTGGATCCGATGACCACTTCTTGAACTCCACAGGATACTCCCTGATGGCTTCTTCCACTGTGAGACCGTTCCAGAGTGATATTTCACATTCTCTCAGAT